>TARA_R110001592_G_scaffold40042_4_pt1 | contig 52272 bp, 42 predicted proteins | sample TARA_R110001592 | Tara Oceans TARA_R110001592 (sample SAMEA4398387) | marine metagenome | biome: Polar Biome; feature: [SRF] surface water layer (ENVO:00010504); material: water (ENVO:00002006), including particulate matter (ENVO:01000060) such as... | depth 5 m | reverse complement strand
GCTGGTTGGACAGTGAACTCTATAAATTATGTATGCAACCGGCGGGCTTATACGACTCTCTGGGGGTGGATATTGTTGTCCCCCGCGAGATGAATGCCGGACTGCGGGTTGCTCGCGGTCAGCACTCGGCGAGTTTTGATCAAGCCGATCGCGATCTGATTTATGCCCTGGTTCCCCACTTGGAGCGGGCACTGCGATTTCATGTCAGATTGAATAAAGTAGAATCTGAGCGCGATTTATATGCCGGTGCGGTGGAAAGTTTGTCATTGGCGACTATTATTCTGGATGAGAATGGTCGCGTGCTTAGTTGTAACCGCATGGCTGAGCATTTGATTATTCGTGAGCCGGATGTTCGCGTTGAAGATGGCCAGCTGTTATTAGGTGACCAAGCGACTACCAAGAAATTACAGCGCTTGATTAACCGGATATTAGAGCATCGCAGTGGTGACGAGCCTACGGTTGTTGAAGCGATGAGAGTGCCGCGAGACGGCGATTTTGCTGATTTAGGTGTTATCGCTAGACCCGTGCCGGTAACCGAGTGGTCTGAAGGTAAGTCGGTACCGACGGTGGCAATTTTTATCAGTGATCCCGAATACGGCGCAGAGGCGCCGGTTGCGGTTATTATTCAATTATTTGGATTTACGCCAACCGAGGCGCAGCTCTCCTTGCTGCTGTCTGATGGCCTAAGTCTTGACGAAGCTTCTGCGGCACTTGGTATGAGCCGCAATACCGCACGCACGCATCTGCGGTCGATTTTTTCAAAAACCGGTGTCAGCAGACAAACTTTGTTGGTGCGGTTAATTCTGAAAAGCGTGGCGCAGCTGGCAGAATAAACTCAGTCGGCTGGTCACATTCGTCGCTAGGAGTGTGTGTGATGGCTATTCTGCAAAGTAAAGTTGCGGTGGTAACAGGTGGTGGGCAAGGCGTAGGCGCTGGTATTGCGTTTGCTTTAGCCGCTGAAGGTGCGACGGTAGCGGTACTGGGCCGAACACTGGCCACCTTAGAAGCCACCTGTGCAGAAATTCACCGTAGGGGCGGTGAGGCCCAGGCCTTTGTTTGCGATGTTACCGAGGCCGACGATATTGATGCCGCGGTACTGGAAATAGTCGATGAATTCGGTGGCGTCGACATTCTAGTTAATAACGCTCAGATTGTGCCGCTCGGCAATATCCTCGAAATAAACGAAGACGAATACCTCGATGGCATGGATTCCGGTCCTTTAGCCACTCTCCGCTTTATGAAGGCCTGCTACCCCTTTTTGCGGGGCGATGGCAGTATCGTTAATCTCGCCAGTTCTGCGGCTATGCGTTCTGACTCTGCAGGTTTTGGCGCTTATGCCGCCGCTAAAGAAGCAACCCGCGCACTGAGTCGCGCCGCCGCCTGTGAATGGGGCGAAGATAATATCCGCGTCAATTGTGTGATGCCACTAGCTATGTCGCCGGCCATGAGTCGCTGGGTAGAGAGTGGTGGCGATGATGTTGAGGATTTTCTGTGTACCGTGCCGCTCGGGCGAGTCGGTGATTGTGAGGAAGATGTAGGCAGGGTAGTGGTGTTTTTGTGTGGGCCGGATGCAGCCTATATTACCGGTCATACCTTGCCTGTGGATGGCGGTCAGGCGTTTTTACGTTGATAAATACCGGCATCACAAACTGGGCTTATCTGCGAATCTAGCTCGAACACGGCAGATTTGCAGGTGGCTTATTGGCAGGAATGTGACGAAAAGTTTCCCTATCTGAATACCTGACTGTAAAATCCGTGTTTTTGTTATTTTAAGCGGAGCAGCGCAATGGGCAGAGCCTACCAAAACCGCAAAGATTCGATGGCCAAAACCTCAGATGCCAAGGCCAAGGTCTACAGTAAATACGGACGCGAAATCTACGTCTGCGCCAAGGCTGGGGGCTTTGATCCCACGGGGAATTTGGCGCTGCGGGGGATGATCGAGCGCGCTAAGAAAGACCAGGTGCCGACCCACGTTATTGAAAAAGCCATTGAAAAAGCCAAAGGTGGCGCCGGTGAAGACTTCTCTCTGGCCCGCTACGAGGGCTATGGCCCAGGTAATTGCATGGTTATTGTTGAGTGTCTTACCGATAATCCAAACCGTACCTTCGGTGATGTCCGTCTTTGCTTTAACAAAACCAAGAGTAAAATTGGCACTCAGGGTAGTGTCAGCCATATGTTTGATCACTCGGCGATTTTTGTCTTCGATGGTGACGACGAAGAGGCGACCCTGGAAGCCTTAATGGAAGCGGATGTTGACGTCAGTGATATCGAGAAGGAAGCGGGCAAAGTGTCAGTTTTTGCGCCCAACACCGAGTACTTTAAAGCCAAGCAGGCCTTGATTGAAATGGGTGTGACTGATTTCGACGTTGATGAAATTCAGTTCCTCGCCCAAAACACCTCTCCTGTTGAAGGCGATGACGTGGTCATGTTTGAAAAATTCATGGACATGCTTAACGACTTGGACGATGTGCAGAATATTTATCACAACGCAGAACTGCCTGAGTCATAGTTATCAAAAGAGTAGAAATCAGTGATTACAAAAAGAGTCACTATAAAAAAGAGTCGCTAGGGAAAGTAGCGACTTGAAGTATCCCCCGGTAACTCGGCATTTGCTGAGTTAAGGAACAAAGCCCAGCAATTCTCGTTGCTGGGCTTTGTTCGTTTAAATATCCCAAAAGAGTCAGTCTTAAAGCCGTCATTGAAAGCAGAAGCACTTTGTCTGCTTCGTTGAAGTGCTAGCGATAGAGATATGTCTAGTGAAGTATTATGCTTTGCGGTGGGACGGCATGGATATGCCTTGATTTTTAGGGAGCTAAAATGAAATATCGGGTGGTAGATGCTTTTACCCAGCAGAAATTTTGCGGCAACTCGGCGGCGGTTTGTCTATTAGAGGTGGGCCTCACTGACGAGGAACTGCAGGGGATCGCCGCTGAATTTAATCTATCAGAAACAGCCTACATAGAATCCTTGGCTAATGGGCAGTGGTCTCTGCGCTGGTTTACACCCGCAATGGAGGTCAACTTGTGCGGTCACGCGACATTGGCGGCGGCGCATGCTCTATGGACAGAGTTTGGTGTTAACGATGAGGTTCTGCGTTTTATAACGCGCAGTGGCGAACTCACGGTCACCCGAAATAATGATGTTATGGCGATGCGCTTTCCCCTCACTATGACCTCTCAGGTAGATGCCGGTCGCTGGGCGCATAGCGTGGTTGATCCAAGCTTGCTGCGCGGCGCCGCAGAGGCGGGGGAAGATCTTTTGATTGAACTCCTAAGTGCGGATGCAGTGCAGCGCTTTGTGCCAGATTTAGTGAGCATTGCGGCCTTAAAGAGTCGCGGTTTAATTGTTACCGCCGCCGCGGACAGTGCTTCCCCGATAGATTTTGTGTCGCGGTTCTTTGCACCGAATGCCGGTATTAATGAAGATCCTGTCACGGGTTCAGCGCATTGCGCCTTGGCACACTATTGGTCACTTAAAACCGGCAAGAACACCTTTTCTGCTCGGCAGGTATCTAGCCGTGGTGGCGCGCTCGATATTTGCATAGACGGTGATGTGGTGGTTTTGTCGGGATATGCGGTAACGACCATGAAGGGGGAATTACTGATTTAGGATTAGGGCCTAGCTTCGGCGATGATGACGGTAATCACTGGGCGCCAAGCCAATGGTTTTTTTAAACAGCCGAGAAAAATAATAAGGGTCGTCATAGCCGACGGCCGAGGCAACTTGCTTTACCGATTGGCTGGTGCTGTCGAGCAAATAACAGGCGCGTTGAATTTTCATATTAATAAAATACTGTATGGGTGATTGCCCGGTATGCGCCTTAAACTTTTTAGTGAAATGGTATTTTGACAGTTTTGCACTGGCCGCCAATTCATCTAGATTAAGTTGGCCGTGGATGTGTTCCTGCATCGTCGCTCGCAATCTTTCCCAGTTCAGCGCCGTGCCGCTTTGCGGGCGTTGCTGTCTTACCAGCAGGGCGATGTAGCTGAGAAGCGCCTGAAGTTGATGGCCCCCTTGAATATATTCCGCGAATTGATATCCGCTGCGTCTCAACTCAGAAAGGCCGTCAAATATCCTTATGACTCGCGGTTGCACGCCAATATTAAATGACGGCGAACTCAGTTGAATGTGCCGGTAAAAATGATCGGCCAAGCGGCCATTGAAATGCAACCAATAGATTGTCCATGGGTCTTTGGAGTCTGCTTTGTAGGCATGGTGGTGCTTGGGTGGCAGTAGAATAATATCGCCGCTATTAATCCGGTAGCGTTTGTCGTCACACATCAGGGTGCCTTTGCCATCAATGCAGTAAATTAGAAGGTAGCTGTTTTGTTGCTGGCGGTGCATACGATGACCAAAGGCCGCGGGGTAATAGCCCATGGCAATCGGAAATAGTCCTTCGGTGAGGGGGTGGCCGGCGAGTTGAGTTTGCACAAATTGCGGTGTAAGAAAGCGAATTCCCAGTGGGGGGAGCGGCCAGTCAGAAGTAATTTTCATATTAAGCCTTTGTTAAATATAAACTTATTTTATTTAACTGGGTGTGGGTTGCACTTAATCATGTGCGCAATATAGTCCATTAAGTCGGCAATATAGTCAATCCTCCCAACTGGGGGGATGTGTTTATATAGAGCCCTGTTTATGCGCGGGCAGCAAAAGTCTGGGCGCGCTATTGTTAGTTATAAAAATAACCCGGAGAAATACCATGGCCGCTGAAACCGCCATAGCCACAAGCGAAGAGGCAGTATTAGTAAAGTCTTTAGTTGAGCGTTCACGTAAAGCGCAGGCTCAGATTGAGAACTACAGCCAAGAGCAAGTCGATGAGTTGATTACCGCCATGGTGTGGTCGGTTGCACGTCAGGACGTGGCAGAGAAAATTGCCAAGTTCACAGTAGAAGAAACGCAGCTCGGTAATTACGACGGTAAGTTTCTCAAGATTTTCAAGAAAACCCGCGCAGCACTTTTTGATATTATCGACGACAAGTCGGTGGGTATTCTGGAAGACGACAAAGAGCGCAATATCGTTAAAATAGCCAAGCCTGTTGGTGTTATTGGTGCGTTAACGCCCTGTACTAACCCAGAGGCGACGCCGGTGATTAAGGCAATTTCTGCCGTCAAGGGACGGAATTCCATCATCATTGCGCCACATCCGCGCTCTAAGCTAACCAATAAGATGATCTGTGATTTGATGCGCGAAGCACTCAAGGCCTGCGGTGCACCAGAGGATTTGGTTATTTCTATGGATAGTCCCTCTATGGAGGGCACTGCCGAGCTGATGAAACAGTGCGATCGTATTTTGGCTACTGGCGGCGCGCCAATGGTGACGTCGGCATATTCCAGCGGCACGCCTGCTCTGGGTGTGGGGGCGGGTAACGCCGTTATCACCGTCGATGACACGGCAGATCTAGATGAAGCGGCTGAAAAAATCCGCATCTCCAAAACTTTAGACTTGGCGGCATCGTGTTCTTCAGATAACGCCGTTATTGCCTTCGAATCGAATGTAGAAGCGCTGCTTGAAAAGCTTCAGGCAAAGGGCGGTTATATTTGTAACGCGGAAGAAAAGGCCAAGCTGCAGAGTATTATTTGGGAAGACGGTCATATTGCGCCCCGGATCGTTGCGCAACCGGCAAGCGTCTTGGCGGAAATGGCGGGTATTGATTTACCTGACGAGAAAACCTTCTTTATCGTGCCTGAAACCGGTACCGGCCCAGAGCATCCTTTCTCTGGTGAAAAAATGTCAGTAGTGATGGCGTTCTACACCGTGAAAGATATTGACGGCGCTATCGCCATGACGAACGCCATTCAAGCGTATCAAGGCCAAGGTCACTCGTGTGGTATTTACTCGTATAGCGATGAAAATATTATGAAGTTCGCCTATGCGACCAAAACATCGCGAGTGATGGTTAACCAGCCGCAGGCCGCCTCTAACAGCGGTAATCTGTGGAATGGTATGCGTCAGACCTTCTCCCTGGGCTGTGGCTCATGGGGCGGTAATAGCACCAATAACAATATTACTTGGCGTGACCTGATCAATGAAACTTGGGTATCTAAGCCATTGGCCGTGACAAAAGTGATTCCGTCTGATGACGTGCTATTTGGCAAGGTTATGGCCAAGTTTAAGTAATTGCTTGTACCAAAACGCCGCAGAAATTGCGGCGTTCTGCTTTATCTATGTCTAAATAAAAAGAGAACAATATGGACTTTAACCTTTCCGACGATCAAAAAGCGTTCGCCGAAAGTGCGCGGTCATTTTCCGAGGGTGTGTTCAAGCCTAATGCCGCCAAGTGGGATGCTGAGCATATTTTCCCCAAAGATGCGCTGAAACAGGCCGGTGAGCTGGGTTTTATGGGTATGTACACCCCCGAAGACGCCGGTGGCTTGGGTATGAGTCGGCTTGATACCAGCGTGATTGTCGAAGAGCTGGCGCGGGGCTGCACGTCTACCGCCGCATTTTTGACCATCCACAATATGGCAACCAGCATGATCGGTAGCTATGGCAAACCGGCTCTGATAGCGGAGTGTTGTGGTGATTTGGTGATGGGCGAGAAGCTGGCTTCGTATTGTTTAACTGAGCCTGGTGCCGGTTCAGACGCCGGTAATCTGCGCAGCACGGCGCGTGCCGACGGCGATAACTATATTGTTAACGGCAGCAAAATGTTTATCTCTGGTGCTGGCTCAACTGACATGCTCGTGGTGATGTTGCGCACCGGTGGCAATGGCGCCAAGGGCATAAGCGCTTTTGCTATTCCGGCGGACGCGGCGGGTGTGAGCTACGGCAAGAAAGAAGAAAAAATGGGCTGGAATAGTCAGCCAACTCGCACCGTAATCTTTGAAGATGTGGTGGTTCCCGCCGCTAATATGCTGGGCACCGAAGGGCAGGGCTTTAAGATTGCCATGAAGGGCTTGGATGGTGGTCGTATTAATATTGCGACCTGCTCGATTGGCACGGCGCAAGCTGCCATAGAGGCAACCATTGACTACGTGAAAGAGCGTAAGCAATTTGGTCAGGCCATTGCAGACTTCCAAAATACCCAGTTTAAATTGGCTGATATGACCACAGATTTGGTGGCAGCGCGGCAAATGGTGCGCTTGGCGGCCTTCAAATTAGACAGCGCTGATCCTGAGGCCAGTATTTACTGCGCGATGGCAAAACGCTTTGCGACCGATGTGTGTTTTAACATTTGTAACGACGCGCTGCAGCTGCATGGCGGCTATGGCTATATCAAAGAATACCCGCTGGAACGGCATGTGCGCGACAGTCGCGTGCATCAAATTCTGGAAGGGACAAATGAAATTATGCGGGTCATTATTGGCCGGCGTTTATTGTTAGATGGTGCCTTGGAGGTGATTAAGTGAGCAACTACAGTCCCACAGAAAAACTAAAAGTTGAGATTATTGACCATACGGCATTGATCACTATCGACAATCCCGGTGCGAATACATGGGATGCCGAATCATTAAGTGGTATGCGTGAACTGATCGCTAATTTGAATGCCGACAAAAACATATACAGCCTGGTGATCACGGGCGCCGGCGAGAAATTCTTCTCGGCGGGCGCAGATCTAAAAATGTTTGCCAGTGGCGACAAAGCAGTTGCCCAAGATATCGGTTTGAAATTTGGTCAGGCCTTTGAAGCCTTGGCAGATTTTCGCGGTGTGTCTATTGCGGCCGTGAATGGTTTTGCAATGGGTGGCGGTCTGGAGTGTGCTTTGGCCTGCGATATACGTATTGCAGAAGCTCATGCGCAAATGGCACTGCCGGAAGCAAAAGTGGGTTTGCTGCCCTGCGCCGGTGGTACCCAGCGTTTGACCGCCTTGGTTGGTCCAGGTTGGGCTAAGCGCATTATATTGTGTGGCGAACGGATTAAAGCAGACAAGGCATTGAGCTTGGGTCTGGTTGAAGAAGTGGTTGAGTCTGGCAAGTCAAAAGAAGCTGCCTTGGCTTTGGCCGCGCAGGTTGCTCAGCAAAGCCCCGTTTCAGTCACCTTCTGTAAAGAATTGATTCACAGTCCACGCGAAGCAGTGATGCCACAGGGTTTATTGCTGGAGCGTGAGCGTTTTATTCAGTTGTTTGACACCTTGGATCAAAAAGAAGGTGTAAATGCATTCCTTGAAAAACGCAGCCCAGAGTGGAAGAACGCGTAATGACGGCTCATGTAGAAGAAGTTTTATTTGAAGAGCGATGTTCGCTCAGTGGTCCTTCGGTCGGTGTTATTACGCTGAATGTAGAAAAAACCCTAAACTCACTAACTTTGAATATGGTTGAGTTGATGCTGCTTAAGCTCCGTGAGTGGCGCGAGCGCAGCGATATCGCCTGTGTCTTTATTCATGGTTCAGGTCAAAAGGCCCTGTGTGCGGGCGGCGACGTCCAAGCTTTATACAAGTCGTCTGTTGAGCAACTGGGTGGCCCCTGTGAATACGCGGAGGCGTTTTTTGAGCAGGAATATCGCGTTGATTATTTACTGCATCAATTCGACAAGCCGGTCATTGTTTGGGGGCATGGCATTGTCATGGGTGGCGGCATGGGAGTGTTTGCGGCAGGCAGCTATCGCGTTGTCACGGAAAAGACCCGATTGGCGATGCCAGAGATCACTATTGGTTTATATCCAGATGTTGGCGGTAGCTACTTTTTGAACCGGATGCCGGGTCATACTGGTCTGTTTTTGGCCTTAACGGGTGCGTCGTTTAATGCGGCTGATGCTGTGTATCTAGGTTTAGCCGAAGGCTTTGTTGAGCATCAATACGCGGGTGAGGTTCTTAATGGCTTAACCGAGACGGTATGGTCAACTGGGGTGGCGGAAAACCACGAGCGTGTCTTTGATTTAATGGCGACCTTTGTCGCGCGTTCTAAAGCGGCTTTGCCAGAGGGTAATGTCGAAGCGGCTGCTTCTGAAATTGCAGAGCTGTGTTCGGCGGATGACGACCTTGGGGTAATTAACAATATTATTGCCGCTCAGTCTGAGAATCCTTGGGTACAGAAAGCTGCGGCGACACTCGCATCGGGTTCGCCTTTAAGTGCACGCTTAATTGCCGAGCAGATTCGTCGCTGCAAAGGCCTGAGTTTAAAGGCGGCATTTCAAGCTGAAATGCTGCTGTCTACGGCGATAATTCGTCAGCCAGAGTTTGCCGAGGGTGTTAGAGCTTTGTTAATCGACAAAGACCGGAGCCCAGCTTGGCAGCATTCATCTCCAGTAGATGTACCGCAAGATCTCATCGAACAGCATTTCACTGCGCCGTGGGCAGAGAACCCTCTGGGCGATCTTTAACGGCGGGTGTGATCGGTATTTCTAGAAGGTTTTGAGGCGGTTTCGGTTGTCTCATTTTTTAAATAATAAGGGGTGTTCGTTTGGACATCTTAGATCTAATAAACAGGTGAGTATTATGGCTAAGGTAGCGTTTATCGGTTTGGGTAATATGGGCGGGCCAATGGCTGCCAATTTGGTCAAAGCCGGTCACCAAGTAACAGTATTCGATTTGGTAGCAGCCGCTATGGATGCTGTTGTGGCGCAGGGTGCATCAAAAGCTGCGACCGCCCTTGAGGCCCTAGCCGGAGCCGATACGGTGATCACCATGTTGCCTGCTGGCAAGCATGTCGCTGGCTTGTATCTCGGTGACGAAGGTCTTGTGGCCAAAGCTGCTGACGGCACCTTGTTTATGGATTGCAGCACCATTGATGCTGACACCGCCCGTCGCGTCGGTGAGGCTGCTGCAGCGCGCGGTTTGGAAATGATTGATGCGCCGGTTTCTGGTGGGGTTAAAGCTGCTCAAGCGGGCACGCTGGCCTTTATGTGTGGTGGTAGCGCCGAGGGCTTTGCTAGAGGCAAATTGATCTTGCAAGGCATGGGTAAAAATATCTTTCACGCTGGTGATCATGGCGCCGGCCAAATAGCCAAGATTTGCAATAATATGCTGTTAGCTGTGCATATGGTTGGCACGGCAGAAGCCTTGCAGCTAGGCGCGAATAACGGCCTAGACCCTAAAGTGTTGTCAGAGATTATGCTAAACAGTTCGGGTAAGAATTGGTCGTTGGAGAACTACAACCCCTATCCAGATGTTATGCCGACCGCTCCAGCTTCAAATGACTATCAGCCGGGCTTTATGGTTCAGCTGATGTTGAAGGACTTGGGCTTGGCCATGGAAAATAGTCTTGCCACCCAGAGTTCAGTACCAATGGGCGCACTGGCTCGCAGTCTTTATGCGTCATTTTCCACCAAGGGCAATGCGCAGCGCGACTTTTCTTCAATTCTAGAAATGTTTCAGTCCTAGCATTGTGATGAGAGGGGTGATTCTTGCCTCTAACCCTTAGTTTCCATCTAGTTCTCTTTGAATAAAACCTTGGCGGCAGCTATTTCCATAGCTGCCGTTTTTTTGTTTTTGCTTGCCGAACTTTTGTGGCACTGTGACCCACTTATTGAGTGTGCGTTTGGTATTCGCAAGGTGTCGTTCCCGTCTATGTCTGAAATTACGTCGTCCAGTGTTGTCCTTATCGGTATGCCAGGTGCAGGCAAGTCTACTATTGGCGAGGCCTTGGCACTGCGCAGCGGCGCCCAATTCGTGGATACCGATCGCCTTATAGAGCAGCGTGAGGGCCTAAGTTTACAAGCCTTGCTGGATGCCAAAGGCTATGAGTATTTGCGCGCAATTGAGGCGGAGGTGCTTTCGGCAGGGAAATTTGTAAACCAAGTGGTCGCAACAGGGGGAAGCGCCGTATACAGCTGGGCGGCAATGGCGAATTTGCGCCAATTTGGCCCCTGTGTTTTTATTGATATTCCGCTGTCTGAAATTATTCGGCGGGTGCGGAATTTTACCCAGCGGGGTATAGCCGGCCCGCCTGGCCAGGATTTGCAGGGCGTTTATAGCGAGCGTCTGCCTTTATATCGTCGCTATGCCGACATTACCATCAATGGTGACGGTTTAGGTGAGTCTGAGCTGCTGGCGGCGGTTGAGGTAGCCTTGGCGAATTACGATAGCGCAGGGGTGTAAGCCCTTCGATGCTGAGTTAAGCTAAAGAAGTGCTGCGTTTTGTAAGCGGATGTCACATATGGCCAAGTTAATAACTAAGAGCTAAAAATAAGCCGTCTTCCAACCAATAGGGAATAGTGAGTGTAATGCCTGTAAAAGCCTATACCAGTATTGAAATAAGCAAAGAAGATCTAAAATTTTCTGGCGCGCACTTCACCATCTTTTCTGCCACAGACCGAGAGCGTCTGCACGGCCATAACTTTAAAGTCAGTCTAGTGCTCACTGCAGATGTTGGCGACAATGGCATGTGCTTTAGCTATGTCGAAATAAAGTCCCGTTTACGTAAGCTGTGCTCGCGCCTTGATGAATATACTTTATTACCCGCCGAGTCGCCGTATATGCGGGTGGTAGAGCGCGGTGAATTCTATATTGCTGAGTTTAATGGTGAAGAAATACCCTTCTTGAAAACCGATACCTTAGTGCTGCCGGTTCGCAACACCACGGTAGAGGAGTTTGCCCGCTATTTATTAGAGCTATTACTCACTGACGCGCCGTTCATAGAAGGCAATGAGATTGCCGAACTGGTGATGAAAGTGTCATCTGGGCCGGGGCAGTGGGGCTCTGCGAGCTGGACTCGCGACTAGCCAGGTCTTGCGCTTAGAGTAGAGATGCTAAAGTCAAAAGAACCCAAAATGGTGCGCTGCGGACGTATTGATGGCTGCTTGGCGGCCGTCAATGCTTTTCCGATTTCTAAATATCACACGACACGAGATGGTGAAATGAGCAAGGTTTTGATATTAAGCGGCGGCAGCCAAGGTATTGGCTTCGCAACCGCGAAACGCTTTCTGGCTGAGGGATATAGGGTAGTAAATCTGTCTCGCCGTCCTATCGACTTAGTGGGTGCTGAGCAAATTTGTGTCGATATGCAAAAACGCGATTGGCTGGATACTTGCATCGACGATTTACACGCCGTCGCTAAGCATGCCGACACGGTGGTGCTACTGCACAATGCGGCGCGTCACGATGGTGATTCGGTTAGGGACTTGGCCGCCGAAAATTTCGCGGATGTGTTACAGGTCAATCTGGTGGCCCCGCAGCAGTTGAATGCCGCGCTGATTCCCTTGATGAAGGCGGGTTCGGCAATTTTATATATGGGTTCCACGCTTAGCGAGAAAGCAGTGGCGGGCTGTGCGTCTTATATCGCCAGTAAACACGGCGTTATTGGTTTAATGCGGGCGACTACGCAGGACTTGATTGGCCGGGGCATCCATACTGCCTGTATCTGCCCGGGTTTTACTGATACCGCGATGTTGCGAGGCAATATTGGTGATGATCCAGAGGTGATGGCCGCGATCACAGGGATGGTCAGTTATGGTCGCTTGATAGACCCTGTCGAGATAGTCGAAACGCTATTCTTTTGTGCTCACAATCCGGTGATTAATGGCAGTGTGTTGCACGCCAATCTCGGTCAAATAGAGCGCTAATAAGGGCCTTGCCAAATACCGTGGACGCGCGGCATAGAGAGATACTAGAGCGGCAATACCCATTGCTAGCCTGTTCACACTTGCGCGGGTATACGCACATGGTGCGACTTAATAGGTAGTATCCAAGATAGAGAATTATTGCTAATCACATGATGATTTTTATCACGATACGACAGTGTTCGATTTTTTGATATTGGCATTTTTTTATTAAAAAATTTATCTAATTTATTGATAAACCAACTGGATGAGACTTTCGTAACGGAGTAGAGTAAAGATGCTTACACACTTTTAAGGCGTTGGTATTTGGCAATCTGAGCAGCTAATGATTGGCGTCAAAGTACAGCACAGTAGGAGATTGCAAAGATGGGCATACTTGATAATGTTCGTGAGCAATACCTGAAGGGGCGCGACGAAGAAATGTCCCTGGAGGCTTATCTTGACCTATGCCGTCAAGATCCCCTGGCTTACGCAACCCCAGCCGAACGTATGCTTGCCGCCATTGGTGAGCCTGAACTGATAGATACCCGCAACGACCCGCGCCTCTCCCGTATTTTTTCTAATCGTCTTATCCCTCGATACCCCGCTTTTGAGGAGTTCTATGGTCTTGAAGACGTTATTGCGCAAATTGTCGCCTTTTTCAGACATGCTGCTCAAGGTTTAGAAGAGCGTAAGCAGGTGCTTTATCTGCTGGGCCCTGTGGGTGGTGGTAAATCATCTATTGCCGAGCGCTTGAAAAAGTTAATGGAAGCAGCCCCGATATACGCCATCAAAGGCTCGCCCATTAATGAGTCGCCTTTGGGTCTGTTTGATCCGCTGCGTGACGGCGAGCAGTTGCAAGAAGAGTACGGTATTCCTCAGCGCTACCTCACAGGCTTATCTTCCCCTTGGGCGATTAAGCGCTTGGAGGAGTATGAAGGCGATTTGACAAAGTTCAGAGTGGTGAGAATACAGCCCTCGGTATTGAAGCAAGTTGCGGTCACAAAAACCGAACCGGGCGACGAAAACAATCAAGATATTTCTACTCTGGTTGGCAAGGTAGATATCCGCAAATTAGAGGCCTTCGCGCAGGATGATCCAGACGCTTATTCCTACTCCGGTGGCTTGTGCTTGGCGAATCAGGGTTTGCTTGAATTTGTAGAGATGTTTAAGGCGCCTATCAAAATGTTACATCCCTTATTAACAGCGACCCAAGAGGGTAATTACAAAGGCACTGAAGGCTTTTCGGCTATTCCTTTTAATGGAATAATTCTCGCCCACTCTAATGAATCTGAATGGCAGAGCTTCCGCAACGACAAGCACAATGAAGCCTTTCTTGACCGCGTATACATAGTCAAAGTGCCGTATTGTTTACAGGTTTCAGAAGAGGTAAAAATTTACAAAAAATTACTTCGCCACAGTTCTCTTCATGCTGCGCCATGCGCGCCCGGAACCTTGGAAATGTTAGCTCAGTTCTCGGTTTTGTCTCGGCTTCGCGAACCGGAGAATTCGAGTATATATTCTAAGATGCGAGTCTATGATGGCGAGTCCTTGAAAGATACCGATCCCGCGGCCAAGTCCTTCCAAGAATACCGAGATTATGCCGGTATTGATGAGGGTATGACCGGCATGTCAACGCGCTTTGCCTTTAAAGTATTGTCGGCAGTATTCAATTATGACAATGCTGAGATTGCCGCCAATCCCGTGCACTTAATGTTTGTATTGGAGCAGCGCATTCTTCGTGAGCAGTTGCCGGAAGACACACAGCGAGTGTATCTGGAATTTATTAAGGGTTGGCTTGCGGTTCGTTATGCGGAATACGTGGGTAAAGAGATTCAAACTTCCTACTTAGAATCGTATTCAGAATACGGTCAAAATATTTTTGATCGCTATGTGACGTTTGCAGATTACTGGATTCAAGATGAGGATTATCGCGATCCTGAAACTGGCGCCATCTTTGATCGCAGCACCTTAAATGATGAGCTTGAGAAAATCGAAAAACCTGCGGGAATAGCCAACCCCAAAGATTTCAGAAATGAGATTGTTAACTTTGTACTCCGCGCTAGAGCCCAAAATGAAGGTCGTAATCCTAGTTGGACCAGCTACGAGAAGCTCCGTGAAGTTATAGAGAAGAAAATGTTCTCTAGCACCGAAGAATTGCTGCCGGTTATATCCTTTAACGCCAAAGCTTCTGTTGAAGATAAGCAGAAGCATGAGAACTTTGTTACCCGTATGGTAGAGAAAGGATATACGCCTAAGCAGGTGCGTTTGTTGTCTGAGTGGTATCTGCGGGTCAGAAAATCAGGGTAGTTAACGATACGACCAATGAAAGGGGCGCACCATGTCAATGATTATTGACCGCCGCCTGAATGATCGCAATAAAAACGCGACTAATCGCCAGCGCTTCATAAAGCGGTATAAGGCGCAGCTGCGGCGTTCAGTGGCAGATATTGTGGCAGACCGGTCTATCACCGATATGTCTCGTGGTGGTGAGGTCGGGATTCCTGCCAAAGATATTTCCGAGCCAAAGTTTCGAATTGGTCGTGGTGGCGATCGCGAAATGGTGCATCCCGGTAACAAGGAATTTAACACCGGTGATATGATCGCCAAACCTAAGTCTGGTGGCGGCAGTGGCAGTGGCAGTGGCTCGGGTGGTGAAGGCCAGGGTGAGGAAGGGCAGGATAACTTCATGTTTACTCTCTCCAAAGAAGAGTTCATGAATCTGTTTTTTGATGACCTTGAACTGCCGCGTTTAGCGCGCACTGTGCTAGGCGATTCTGAACAATTTACCTACCGCCGCGCCGGCTATACGCCAAGTGGTGTGCCCGCCAATTTAGCGGTGCCACGCTCGGTGAAAAATGCCATGGCGCGGCGGATTGCGCTTAAGGCGCCGCTTAAGCGCGAGCTTGAAGAATTAAAACGTGCCGGTGGCGATCAAGAAGAGATCGACGCGCTTGAGGAGCGAATCGCCCGGATCCCATTTCTAGATGAATATGATTTGCGATTTCGCCATCGTGTTAAAGAGCCCAAGCCTATCAGTAGAGCCGTGATGTTTTGCTTGATGGATGTGTCGGCCTCTATGTCGGAAGAAAAGAAAGATCTCGCCAAGCGATTTTACACCCTCTTATATCTCTTTCTCAGCCGCAAATATGAAAAGGTTGAGCTGGTTTTTATTCGACATACATCCAATGCCGAGGAAGTCGACGAACACGCTTTTTTCCACGACCCACAGACCGGTGGCACGGTGGTGATGTCGGCACTAAATTTGATGATTGAGGTTCAGCAAGAGCGTTACTCCCCGAATGAGTGGAATATATATGGCGCCCAAGTGTCGGATGGCGATGCCTTTGGCAGTGATCCGCAGCGCAGCGCAATGAGGCTGAGCAAGGATATCCTGCCGCTGTGTAAATACTTTGCCTATGTGGAAGTGCCTGACAGTCCTTCTAGTATTACGCCGCTGGCGGCTGCTTATGGTCAGATTCGAGATGAAACCTTTGCGATGAGCACCGTGATGGATCGCAGCGATGTGTACCCGGTTCTACGCGAACTGTTTCACAAGGAGTCTGTATGAGCTCAGTAAAACCAAAGAAGACCATACTCTCCCATGGTGGTGATTGGGATTTTGAGCTTTTAAAGCGTTATGACGCGGAAATTGGCATTATTGCTAAAGAGTACGGCCTTGATACTTACCCTAATCAGATTGAGGTGATTGCCTCGGAGCAGATGCTAGATGCCTATGCATCGGTTGGTTTGCCCATTAGTTACAGTCACTGGAGTTACGGTAAGGAGTTTATCCAAAACGAGGAGGCCTACCGGCGGGGTCAACGAGGCCTAGCTTATGAGCTGGTGATTAATTCTGACCCCTGTATAGCCTATCTGATGGAAGACAATAGTATGCCCATGCAGGCGCTGGTCATTGCGCACGCTTGCTATGGCCACAACTCATTTTTTAAAGGCAATTATTTATTTAAGCAGTGGACTAGTGCCGATGCGATTGTCGATTACATGGTGTTTGCCCGCAAGTATATTTTTGACTGCGAGCAGCGTTATGGCGACGCGCGTGTCGAAGAGACCATCGACGCCTGCCACGCCTTGATGGATCACGGTGTTGATCGCTTTCATCGGCCGTCACCGCTGTCGGCCGAGGACGAACTTCATCGTCAGCATGAGCGAGAAGAGCACGCTTATAAACAATACGATGATATCTGGCGAACCCTGCCCCAAAAAGCCGTGGATAAATCCGGGGCACAGAAGAAGAAACGCACTTTTCCTCCCGAACCCCAGGAAAATTTACTGTATTTTGTTGAGAAATATTCGCCGTCACTGGAACCGTGGCAGCGCGAAATTGTGAGAATTGTCCGCAAGCTCGCCCAGTACTTTTATCCTCAGGGTCTAACCAAGGTGATGAACGAGGGCTGGGCTACATTCTGGCACTACACCTTATTAAACACCCTATATGACCGAGGCATGGTAGACGACGGCTTTATGTTCGAAATATTGCAGTCGCACACCAATGTAGTCATGCAGCCTAGCTTTGATCATCCGGGGTATTCGGGCATTAATCCCTATGCACTGGGTTTTGCAATGATGCGCGATATACGGCGAATTTGTGAAGAGCCTGATGACGAAGATCGCGTCTGGTTCCCTGACATTGTTGACAAAGACTGGCGTGAGGTCCTTGACTTCGCCATGCGCAATTACAAAGATGAATCTTTTATCGGTCAGTATCTATCCCCGAAGTTGATTCGCGAATTCCATTTATTTGCCATCGCCGACAAGCATTCAGAGGATCATCTGCGGGTTGAAGCGATCCACAATGAGGCTGGCTACCGCGAGGTCAGGCGCTTGCTTTCAAAGCAGTACAATCGCGACGTGCTGATCCCAGATATTCAGATACTCCGCTATGAGCATATGGGGGATCGTTCATTGGTCCTCCGTTATAATCAGCTTCGCGAGCGGCCGTTAACAGATGATGCCACCGAAGTATTGAAACACCTTAGCCGTTTGTGGGGCTTTACTGTCACGATGGAAATTTTTGAAGAGGGCCGCGGCGTGGTTGATAAAGTGGAAGTGAGTCCTGGCTAACTCTCCGCGGGCCACCTCACGGTATATTGCGGAGGTGGCGCCTTTTATTGATACCTACAGGCGTGAGTCAGTTTAATTGCCCTCAAATTGCGCAGTGGTTTTATTGAGGAACGCATTTAGTGCGCGTTGGTGGTCTTCAGTTTGATGACACTGGCTCTGAACATCGGCACATACGTCTAAAAAGTCTGTAAGCTCCTGGCGCTGTGCGAGCTTCATTAGGCGCTTTGCAGCCCTCAATGCCTGTGGTGGTTTACTTGCATATTCACTGGCGTAGCGTTCGGCGCATGCAATAAGTGTGTCTTTTGGTACACATTCAAGTAACAGTCCTAGACTTAGCGCTTCGGCGCTGTCGATGATACGTCCGCTGAATGTTAGCTCTGCAGCTCTTTGGTAGCCAAGTAGACGCTGTAGGAACCATGCGCCGCCATCACCAGGGATTATGCCAAGATTGATAAAGGTTTCACCGAAGCGGGTGTTTTCACAGCCGATTCGAATGTCAGCCATGCAACATAGATCAAAACCGGCGCCGACCGCCGCGCCATTTACAGCCGCAATAGTTACTATTTCAGCGCTATGCATGACCCGAGAAATACGTTGTATTCCATTTTTGTAGCTATCGCTAATTTCGCTAGGGCTGCCGCCAAACATACCTAGCTTGTCCCGCATATCTTTTACATTGCCGCCGGAGCTAAATGCCGAGCCACTACCGGTGATAATCAGGCAGGAAATATGTTTGTTGGCATTCGCCCATTCAACGGTGGCGCAGATATCGTCAATCAGCGTGGTGCCCGTAAGGGCATTGCGAACGTCATCGCGCTCAAAGCGCAGTATGGCGTAACGATTCGTGACAGTTAATGTTGCGTCGCTAAGTACAGGCTTGATTGACATAGGGCTGGGTTTCCACTGGTTAAATCAAAGCCAAATTATATCAAATTTATTCAAATCGGGTGCTCTGCTAACTAGGAGTCAAATATTTCATATAAAAATATTTAATTTGGCCTCTTTCTTGCTTTTTAACAGTGACAGCACGGCTTTAGATACAACGGCGCAGTAAACAGGCCTTGAGATTGAATCCGTTACTGCAGGATTAACGTAATGGTCGTTGTATTTGTGCTTTGGAGTATTCCATACACAAATAATAATAGGTGAGGAAAATGACAAGAGTTTATACTGATCAATTAGCAGCCCTGCCAATTACTGAAATTGTAGTAGTGTCCGTGGAAGGCGGGATCTATGCCGCGTTTGTCGCTTTAGAAGGCAAACTATTGAGAATCTATGAACTAGATAACAAGCCTTTAAGCCGCCGTAGCATCGGCGACATTAAATCAGTGTTACTTGAAAGCGGCTGCGGCATCAAATCGTATTTGGTTCATCATTCCGCTTACGATGAAATGATTGGTACCGAGTGCCTAGTTGAGCCAAGGATGAAAATTGCTTTGGCCTAATAAGTACTTGGTGCTTGGTGCTTGGTAAAAAGGGCTGTAGGCTTAGCATGGCCTCTTCGCTAGAAGGGGATTCTCAGCCCAGTACAGTAAATGCTATTGCTCAGCTCTTCGGTATAGGCTTTTCTGGTGTTTTGAAGGAAACAGCCATAGCGTTAGTTGATTAGCGATATATCCGTACATGGTTACGCCTCTTTTTTATTTGAAGCGCGATGAGCTCCCCTTGTGTCGCGCTTATACCCTCCCGCCCATGTGAAATTTGCTGCATTAGTTGCTGCGACTTTCCCACGCCAACGCTATAAGATACTAAACTGATTAATACTGCGGCAAGTGGCGTGATTGTCAGCGCTGCGCAGCTTGGGCTTTACTGGGAGTGTCGGGTGTATAAAAGCTATAAAGACTTAGTAGACACATTGCGGTGGCAATATGTATTGATTGTGGTGTTGGTTTTTGCCTTAGCAGCAGTAGTGATGATTCCCATATCAGATCACAATGTCCGCAAGAGTCAGCGGCAGGTACTGGAGCACTACCTCGATAACGTGGCGGTGGCGCGAAGCAAGGCAATGCTAGCGAACTTCAACCGCTTGAAAAAGGATGCCTATTTCCTATCCCGTACTCCGCCGATAAACGGGATCATTCGCGCAAGTCGCAATAAGGGTTTTGATGAGGCGCAGAGTAGCTCCATCCTCTTGTGGTCTACGCGCCTGCAGGAAATATTTATAGCCTACCTAGAGACGCATCCGTCCGTCATGCAGGTTCGCTATATTGGTATTGCTGACGGCGGCCGCGAACTGGTCCGAGTTGATCGAAAAAACGGACGGATTCAAAATGTGCCAGCCACCAATCTGCAGCAGAAATTCGACACCGACTATTTCAAAGAGGCAGTCATTCGCGGGCCTGGAGAAGTATATGTATCGGAAATTAATTTAAATCGCGAGTACGGCGAAATAGAAGTTCCCTACGTGCCCACTTTGCGACTGGCCACCCCCATAGTCGATCAGAATCGGCAGTTGTTTGGTATTTTGGTTATTAACCTGAATATGGCAGAAATTTTTCAAACCCTAAGCCTAGACTTAGACGCGGAAGAAAATATTTATGTTTTAAATAATGATGGCGACTTCCTGTTGCATCCGGCGCCAGAAAAAACATTTGGATTTGAATTTGGCAATAACTATCGCTGGTCTGACGAGTTCAGTACGGGTGATGACGATACTGATTCGGCTTTTGTGCGTTTAGATGATAAGCAAGCAGTCTACGCCATGCTAAGTACGGTGGCCTATGACCGCGGCCAGTCTGTTGATTTAGTGGTAACCGCGTCTGACGGTGTCGTCGAGTCGGTGGTGGCCGAGGCCAGAATATTAAATCTGTATATTCTATTTGGTTTTATTTTTTTATCACTATTATTTTTATACCTTTTAGCGGCAAACCTTAGGCGCCGCGCATTGGCTGATAAGCAGAACGCGACGATGGCGGCTATTGTTGATGGCACTGACGACGCTGTTGTTAGCAAGACGCTAGATGGGGTGATTAAGAGCTGGAATCGCGCGGCAGAGGTGATGTTTGGCTACAGTGCTAAGCAGGCTATCGGTAAGAGAATGATTGATTTGATAGTGCCTGATGATTTATTAGCGCAGGAGCTGGAAATATTTAAGCGGGTAGCTGGCGGTGAGACTGTGCCGGATTTTATTACGCGGCGGCGGCGCGACAATGGCGACTTACTTGATGTTGCTATTACCGTGTCTCCGGTTCAGGGAGAGGACGGAGAGGTTTTTGGTGTTGCAAATATTATTCGTGATATTTCTGAGGTGAAATCGGCCCAAGAGCAATTGCAGCAATTAAATGAGAGCCTAGAGCAACAGATTGAATTACGCACCCGCGAGCTACAGGCAGCTTTTATCTTGCAAAACGGCATTCTTGCGAATGCCGGTTATGCGATATTTACCAATAAGCCTGACGGTACCATTACCTTGTTTAATCCCGCCGCAGAGAAAATGCTGGGCTATAAAGCGGAGGAAATTGTTAATAAGAAACCCATGTGGATTTTGTTTGAGCCAGCTGAAATTCAGCCTGAATTACAGCGGTTGAGCAAGGTTGGAGGTGAAGGCAAGCAGATTGTTAGTGATGTGAATTATGAACGTGAGTGGACCTTTGTTCGTAAGGACGGTACCCGTTTTCCCGTTATGTTAAAGAGTAATACTTTATACGGCAGCGATAAAAAAATTATTGGTTACCTGGGCATAGCGCGGGACTTAACCATGCACAAGCAACAGCAGAATGAACTCGAAACAGCGATAGCAGTGGCGGAGGACGCTAGTAAATCGAAAAGTGAGTTTTTGGCAAATATGAGCCATGAAATTCGCACTCCGATGAATGCGGTTCTGGGTATGCTAAATTTGCTGACATATACTGATATGACTGATCGCCAGGCTGATTACGTTCGCAAGGCCAGTGTTGCGGCAGAGTCTTTGTTAGGGATTATTAATGACATTCTTGATTTTTCTAAGATAGAGGCGGGTAAGTTGCTGCTCGATATTCGCCCCGTCATCATTGATGACGTACTGCGTGATATCGCCGTGATTCTTAGCATGAATCTTAGTGAAAAAAATGTCGAGATTCTCTTTAATATCGATCCGGCGGTTCCTAGAGTGGTATTAGGTGATGCGCTGAGAATCAAACAAATTTTGATTAATCTTGCCGGTAACGCGGTGAAGTTTACTCAGCAAGGGGAAGTCATGTTATCGCTCTATGTTCAGCATGAGCGGCAGCAGCGATTGGTCTTAGGTTTCAGTGTTCGTGATACCGGTATCGGTATGACTCGCGAGCAGCAAAAGCGTGTATTTCAATCATTTACTCAGGCCGAGGCAGGCACAAATCGCCGCTTTGGTGGTACCGGCCTTGGTTTGGTTATTAGTCAGCGGCTTATTCGACTGATGGGTGGTGAGTTAGAGGTTGAGAGTGAACTAGGCAAGGGCAGCACATTCTCATTCTCATTAATTGTCGACAAGGTTGAAGACCAAGAGTTGATAGAGGCCGGGCGGCGGAAATTGTCAAAGGAATGTCGACATTTACATATTCTGGTGGTCGACGATAATGCCAGTGCACGACAAATTATTGCCGGTATTTGTGTGTCTTTGGGCTGGACGGCGATAGAGGCGGAGTCTGGTGATGCGGCCTTGGCCGCGCTGAATGAAAGTGTTCGAAATGGCAAACATTTTGATGTCGCATTTATTGATTGGATGATGCCCGGCGTCGACGGTTGGCAAACCGCAAAAGCGATTCGTGATTTAGATTTGGGATCGGCAATGCCACGTCTAGTGATGGTGACTGCGCATGCGCGAGAGGTCTTCGATAAGCGTGTGGATGCCGAACATTCTCCGCTGGATGGCTTTTTAATGAAGCCGGTAACTGCCTCAGATATTTATAATTCTGTGATTGATGCCAAGGCTGGCACCTTGTCTTCGCTGCTGCCAAGCAGTACCGAAGGCAAGGTAGCCAAAAATACGCTCTCAGGGATGCGAATACTGCTAGTAGAAGACAATTTAACTAACCAGCAGGTTGCTCGGGAATTACTGGCCATCGAAGGTGCAGAAGTCGAGGTCGCTGATAATGGGCAGCGTGGTGTGGATTGTATTCGCAATGCGACTAAGCCCTTCGACGTCATTTTAATGGATTTGCAAATGCCTATAATGGATGGCTATAAGGCGACAGCAGAAATTCGTGGAACGCTAGGACTTAAACATTTGCCCATAATAGCGATGACGGCCAATGCAATGCCTGCTGATAAAGCAGCGTGCTTGGCTGCGGGTATGAATGACCATGTTGGCAAGCCCTTTGAGCTTGCAGAGTTGGTGAGTGCGATCTTAAAAGCCAGCGGCCGTGAAGAAAAACGTGATGCTCCATCAATACCGGTGGAAGAATCAATAGTCACTGCCTTGCCGGATTCCCCTGCTGGATTCTCATTTAAAGAGGCTTTATTGCGGATGGGAAATAATCGGGGCTTATATGCTGGGCAGGCCCGTACGTTTGCTAGTCGACACAGCAATGATATTCAAAATATTCTGGGCTTGTTGCGTATCAATAATCGACCCGGTGCGGTGCGCGAGCTGCACACCCTGCGTGGGGTTTCAGGCACCCTAGGTGCGCAAGCCTTAGCGGCTTGTTTGGCAGAAGCTGAAATAGCTACTAAAAGCGTGGTTGAGGTCGCTGTTATTGAAACCATGCTATTGAGTGCAGAGAAGCTTTTGCAAGAAGCCTGCGAGGTCTTACGTACGCTGGCGGACAGTTTATCCCCGCCACAAGCTGCTGTGAGCGCCGGTGGTGATCGCAGTATTGCGCCGGATTCCGCTCAGTTGCTGGAACTACAGCTGTTGTTAAAAGAAAGTAATATGCGAGCAATGGCTGTACATGCTGATATGAAAGCTGGATTAGCTAGTTATGGTGATCAGGCACGAGCCTTGGATGACGCGATCTCGGTATTAGATTTTGCTAAAGCACATGAGATTGTTGGGGATATTTTATCATCCTAGTCGTACTTATGATTACGTTGTATTTAAGCTAAGAATTTAGAAAAATGTATTTATTAGGTATTTATTTATGAGTGATACCCATTCTTTGTTCTCGTCAGAATTCGCACCCGGAACCGCCTATCCTGAGCGGCCGAAATTGCTGATCGTCGATGATCAGCCGGTAAATATTCAGGTTTTGTATCAAGTCTTTAGCGCGAGTTGCGAAGTGTTTATGGCAACTAGTGGCCAGCAGGCGCTGGAGGTATGTCGGCAAAAGCGCCCCGATCTAGTGTTACTTGATGTGGTGATGCCTGATATGGATGGTATCGAGGTGTGTAGGAATATTAAATCGGAGCCGGAAATTGGTGATATTCCGGTTATTTTTGTGACTTCACAAAACAGTCCAGAAGAAGAAACTTTGGGCTTAGAGGCGGGCGCGGTCGACTTTATTAGTAAGCCCATCAATCCCGCGGTGGTTAAAGCCAGAGTTAAGACGCACCTTATGTTGAAAATTCAGGCTGATGCCTTGCGTGAATTGGCGTCTGTGGATGGCCTGACAGGAATTTCAAATCGGCGCCAATTCGATGAGCGCATAGAGTCGGAGTGGCGAGCTTGTCGCCGCACCGGGCAGCCCTTGGCAATGATCATGATTGATGTAGACCACTTTAAAAAATATAACGATCACTACGGGCACTTGGAAGGAGATGCGTGTTTAAAACTAGTGGCGCAAGCACTTAAAGAAAGTCAGTGGCGTGGTCGAGATATTGCCGCTAGGTACGGCGGTGAAGAGTTTGTCTGCTTGATGCCAGAAACAAAGCTGGCAGATGCCTTACAAAAGGCTGAGGCAATTCGTAAGCGGATTTTTGACCTTGTTATACCCCATGCTACGTCTGATACTGCGGATCGAGTGACTATCAGCGTCGGCGTAGCCTGCACCGTTCCAGATGACCAAGATTTAAAGCGCTTGATTTCCGCTGCCGATGAGCAGCTATATAAGGCTAAGGAAGGCGGTCGTAATCGGGTTGAAGGTGTGAGCACCTAGCTCGCGTTTTCGTGTTTGGTATGTAACATGGCTAGGCCGATAATAAAGTTCTAGTCATATGTCGATTTAAGGTGGGGCAACGACCTGCCAATTAGTCGGGAGTAATAGCAGTAGGACGGCCGTAAAAATAGCCCTGAAAATAATCAATGCCAATGGCTTTACATGCAAAGGAATCTTGCTCGGTTTCTACGCCTTCCGCCAGTGTTCGTATACCCATTTCTTGGACAAGTTTGTTCAGGGATGCGAGTAATTTATACCTTGGCGATTCACTGTCACCAATGCCGCGCACCAAGCTGATATCAAACTTAATAATATCTGGTGGAGCCTCGGTGAGTTCACGTAAACGAGCTTGCCCGGCGCCGAAGTCATCATAGGCTAGACCAATATTGAGGGTGCTTAATTCCTTGCGAATTTCCGTCATGGCGTCGATGTTGGTAATCGCCGCTTCATGCACTTCAAAAACGAGATCGAGGCCTGGATGTAGCTTCCGAAGGTCGGTTAGTTCCATTAAGAGCTTGTCAGGCTTGTGGCATTCTTCAGGGTGGCAGTTGAAAAACAGTGGTCTATCTATGCCGGCGAGCTCGGCCTGTATAAAACCTCGGCGCCGGAATAATACACTGAGCTCAATTTGTTTGTTTAGTGATTCTGCAATCTTAAATAATTCGTACGGACTCGATCCTAGGCCCGGATGTTTGCCTCTACCAAGTAGTTCGTGTCCGTAAATGTCACCGTTTTGGCAGGTAATAATTTGTTGGAAGGTAGTGACAAGCTCCTGTTCTAGTAGCTCCGTAAATTCTCTGCTTTTTATGGCGAAATGTTTCGGTAGGGTCTGCATGAAAACCCGGGTGCGGTCATCCTCCTCCTCAACGTCTTCTTCTATATTTAGATAATACTCAATACCCGCAAAATGGACGATATCGCCTTTCTCGAGTTCAGTAGTGTGTTTTATACGTTGATGATTAACAAAGCAGCCATTGGTGCTGGCTAAATCGGTGAGTACGATTTTGCCGTTGCGGCTCTCAATGCGGGCATGAGCACGTGAAAGCGACGAGCTATTAATAATTGCAGCACAGTCACTGCTGCGCCCAATGGTGAGCGGAAGCTTATCGAGGACAATTCGCTGCGGAATGTCATTGCCGGCTATACAGCTTTCTAAATAATAGGTTTTATCCATAAGACCTGTTTGTTCTGGTAAGTGCAGTAGTACCGCCTACGCAGTAGTTAAGTCTCAAGTTTACATAAATATACCTGAGGGCGAAGCTTGAGTCATCGCGCCCTAGGTGGCGCCGGGCCTGAGGCGTAACTCTATAATATATATGACTATTTTAATGACCTTAAGGTACGCTTAGGATTGTCGGGGCGCGCATTGTTCCGTGGCGTTTAAATAGTATAGTTTAGCTGTGGTTTTCGACCTTTGGTAGTAAGTAAAGTCCGAAGATTTGTATTTGATTGAGTGTGACAGGCTTGCGCATTTCCCCGTTATTGTGGGAGAGTATCGGCGAGCTAGTTATCATTAGTTCAAGTAAGTGCATCTGGTTTTAGCTTTGAGTGAGTCGCTTATGCTGCGCAATGTATTTTCCATAGTGCTTCTAATGCTGTGCACCTCTGCACTGGCAGAGAGTTATGATGCTGCGAAAAATACCCTCCCTAGCAGTGTTAGCGCTATTGTTGAGGTCGACTCTGGTTTTCCCGAATCACCTGATATTGCACTTAGCCTATCCTACCTCCACTCCTCTTATGCGCCGGTTTATATACTGCTGGGTCGTACTCCAAGGTCGAGTTTTCACCGCCATGAGCAAGGGGCGGTTGCCAATGCGCCCATTCGGGCTCCGCCGACAACACTCTGAAAATGAAACGTAGTTGATCGCTTAAGGCGTTCGGCAGTCAGTTTTAATATACAGAGTGATAGCAAAATGAAACATTTTGAATTGTATGAAGCTGATCAGATTGATCAGTTGGTTCATCCTGATAATTTCCAAGAAATTAGTGGCGATTCGCCTGCTAGCGTGGTGTTTACCGATTTTACGGTATACGAGCCATTGGTCATTGATGCAAGCAGTAGTGCGGTCGAAGCGGAAAATATGATGAGGCGATCACATGTTCGCTTAAAACTGGTGATTGATGAGCATGGCTTGTTTGTCGGTGTAATAGCCCTTGAAGATTTGAGTGCTGGCGAAATTATTAAAAAAGTCGCCAATGGCTTTAATCGTGAAGAACTTCAGGTTGTGGATATGATGCGCAAGCGCCGAGATTTAAAGGTGTTTGATTATAGCGACCTTGACTTGATGACCGTTGCGGATGTCTTGGCGGTGTTAAAGCAGTCAGGCCATCAGCACTGCTTGGTGGTAGATCGAGAGAAGCACCAGATTCGGGGTGTAATTTCGGCCAGTGATATAGCGCGGAAACTGAAAATGGATATTTCGATCCAGCAACCACCAAAATTTGCTGAATTATATTTAGCGTCTTTGCATCGTTAAGTCAGATGCGCACAGCTTCCCACCATGGGTGGGAAGCGCTTAAGTGTTTTCAAAGCCATATTATCGCTTTTCTATCGCTTCTCTATCGCTGACAGCGCTATTTTTCTGGTGCGGGGACGGTAAGGCTTCTCGTTTGCCGAGAAATCCCAGTGGTGTTCGATCGCGTGCGTCCATGCAGCCCTAGAGTTTGATAGATACTAGCTAGTGCGATTTGGGCTTACAGACAGGTCATGAATTTAGATAGGCACCTATTGAATAGGTACCTATCTATTTGCTAGTATGGCGCTATGAAAAGTACTCGCCATCTCCAAATTGCAGCGTCGACACTGACCGAAACCTCGCGGTTGGTGAGAGAGGACTTTCGACGTCGCGCCCAGCATTTGAACCTTACTCAGCCCCAGTGGCTAACCTTACTTAAGCTGTCAAGAGAGCCAGGTATTAATCAGGCTTGTCTGGCTGAGCATTTTGACGTCAACCCGGTGACGGTGGCCCAGAGTGTTGATCGTCTTGTTAAGGCTGGCTTGGTACTTCGTGAACGGCAGGAGCAAGATCGGCGTGCGGTGAGCTTGTATTTGACTGACAAGGCGGAGCCTCTGTTAGAAGAGCTAAATGGTATTGCAGAGCAGACCAGAGCGATCGCATTTGCAGGCATTAGTGCTGCTGAAGCGAAAGTGCTAGAAGAACTGCTGCTAAGGGTAAAAAATAATTTTTGTGATTCAAGTGATATTGCTGTGAAGCCTGGCATGAGTAAGTTGAAGCCGGTCCGTTCTAGCAAGGAAGGTGTGTAATGGAAAATGAAAATCAATCGCCACAGGATATGACTGCTGCACAAATCGCGAGTCGACGTCGCTTACGCAGCCGCTTGTTTCTAGTCGTTCCTGTTGTTGCCGTTGTTATCGCGGCATATTTGTTTGCCTTCGGTGGTCGCTATATCACAACGGACAACGCATATATCAAATCTGATGTCGTCAATGTGGGCGCCGAAGTCAGCGGCAATATTGCGTCGGTTAATGTAAACGAGAACCAGTATGTTGAGGCTGGGGATATTCTATTAACGATTAATTCGCGGGCTTTTGAAGTCGAGCTGCATGATGCTCAGGCTCAGCTTGAGAAAGCTTATATGCGCATTGAGTCCTTGAAAGCCGCGTATATTCAGAAACAAGCGGCGCTGGCCTCAGCAAAAGATGACCTTGAATTTGTGGGTAAGCAGCAGCATCGAATTAACGATTTACATCTTCGCGGCGTGGCGTCGGCAACAGCGCTAGATCAGGCGCAGCGCGATCTTAATGTGGCCCGTAATACCGTCAATAAACTGCTGAGCGACAGTGCTGAAACCCTCGCACAACTCGGCGGTGAGTATGAGCTAAATATTGATCTGCACCCTGAGGTCATGGCTGCGCAAGCCGAGCTAGATCGCGCGACTTTGAATCTTGAGCGCTGTGTGCTGCGCGCGCCAATAGCGGGTGTTGCGTCTAAGGTGCCTCAGCAAGGGCAGTACGCCATGCCGGGGCTACCTTTAATCAGCGTAGTCGCGGACAGCGAGCCCTGGATAGTGGTGAACTTTAAAGAAGATCAGCTTGCTAAGTTGGTGCCCGGTGCAGAAGTTGAAGTAGAAATTGATGCCTACCCCGGTGAGGTTTGGACGGCAACAGTGCAAAGTATTGCACAAGCCACTGGGGCAGAATTTGCCTTGTTACCTCCGCAGAATGCCACAGGAAATTGGGTGAAAATTGTTCAGCGGCTACCTGTGCGGCTCGCCATTGAACACCATGATAACGAGTCACCACTGCGCGCAGGTCTGAGTGTCAATGTAGAAGTCGATACAGGTGTGCCGGCGCGGATGAAATGGCTGATGGCGTTCTTTGGTGGAGATAGTAACAAAAGAACCGTATCCGATAACAGCAGTAAGAATGGCGTCAATTCAGCGTTGATTGCTGGCCAGTTATAAAATGAGCGCTAGCAATACTGTTAAAGCGATTACTCCTGCGGTCGCGGTTGGTGCAATGGGTTTAATTACCTTTGGCACATTGTCAGCCACCATGATGCAGGCGCTGGATACCACTATTGCGAATGTTGCTCTGCCGCATATGCAGGGCAGTTTGTCGGCGTCACAGGAGCAAGTTGCCTGGGTGTTAACGTCGTATATTGTTGCCTCTGCTATTGCGACAACCCCGACCGGGTATCTCGCTAATCGCTATGGCGTTAAGCGAATTTTTCTTATTGCTATTGCGGGCTTTACCTTAGCCTCGATGCTATGTGGCATTGCCACTAGCCTGACAGAGATTATTTTGTATCGCTTGCTTCAGGGTGTTTTTGGCGCCGCTTTAGTACCTCTTTCGCAAACCACCTTATTGGATAGCTATCCCCCTGAAAAGCAGGGCGCTGCAATGGCTGTATGGGGGGTTGGCGTTATGATTGGCCCCATTCTTGGGCCCGCACTTGGCGGTTGGTTAACCGAATATTATAGCTGGCGCTGGGTGTTTTATATTAATTTACCCATCGGCATAGCCACCTTTATGGCCTTAAAGACTGCCTTGCCAGATGCCAAGCCGCGGGGCTCGGCCCCCATGGATTTTACTGGCTTCTTATTTCTTAGTATTGCGATTGCATCCTTGCAGCTGATGCTGGATCGCGGCCAAAGTTTGGACTGGTTCCAGTCAAGCGAAATCATGATTGAATGTGGTTTAGTTATCGCGGCCTTATATCTATTTGTAAGTCACACTCTGACGGCGGATAAACCCTTCATATCACCTGAATTGTTTAAAGACCGCAACCTAGTGGGTGGCCTAATTCTCATTGCCATGCTCGGTATTGTGTTGTTTTCGACCTTCGCTTTACTACCGCCATTTTTGCAACGCTTGCAGGGCTATCCGGTGGTGACGGCGGGCTTAGTCATGGCGCCACGGGGCATCGGTACTATGATTGCCATGCTGATATCCGGGCAGATTTTACATCGCGTTGATGCCCGGCTACCGATCTTGTTCGGGATGATCTTGCTCGCCTATGCGTTATTTTGGATGTCGAACTTTAGTCTTGATATCGGCACTCAGGAAATTGTCATTAGCGGTGTGGTCCAAGGCTTGGGTTTGGGTTTTATTTTTGTGCCCCTGTCTGCACTGACGTTTTCTACCTTGGCGCCAGAATATCGCGGTGAAGGGACATCCTTATTCAGCTTGTTACGCAATGTAGGCAGCAGCGTAGGCATCGCCTTAGCATTTGCCTATCAAGATTACGGCACAAAAATGGCGCATTCAGTGCTGGCTGAAAATATCACACCGTTTAATCCCGCATTGATAGAGTATGTGAATTCTTCGAATGGCCTAAATGCGGTTAATGCATTAGCGGGCGTTGAGCTTGAGTTACAGCGCCAGTCTGCGGTGATTGGTATGCTTGGCGATTTTCACTATATGGCCATTGGCGTGGTGTGCGCTATGCCTCTGTTGCTGATATTGCGGCCTCGCAAATCGGTTGCCGACGCGGGCGATATTGTCGTCGTGGATTGAGGCTTATCTTTTTCTCTCTGAGTTTTACCCTTCTTGCTTGCAGTTAGCTTCTTTCTTGGCGTTTGCTAAAAGTCGAGTGATAGGCGTTGCTGAATCATCCGCGCTCTAGATATGTATTAAGCCGCATCAGAATACAAAACGGTGTTTCTAGCGGTTCCCTAAGCGGGTGTGAGCATGCAAAATAGAGGGCTGGGTGATGTTAGAGCATAGAATTCTCGCTCTGGTCATGGCCGCAGTGAGTTGGTAAATACTAACAAGCAATAATCAGCGTAGAGCTGAACCTCATTGGTAACAAATACACAGGAATAAGCATGGGACCACTGGCTGGAATACGAATTATAGAAATTGAGGGCCTAGGGCCTGCCCCATTCGCGGGAATGATGTTTGCTGACATGGGCGCGGAAGTGATCTCCATTTCCAGAAAGTCTGCCGCAGCTGACGCGCCAGTCGCTAATGTGATCAGCGAGCGCGGTAAAAAATCTATTGCCCTTAATTTAAAAGACCCGCGCGGCGTAGAAGCCCTGCTAAAGCTATGTGAGTCAGCAGACGCTTTAATTGAAGGCTTTAGGCCCGGCGTGGCCGAGCGTTTAGGGATCGGTCCAGATGACTGCGCAGCGCGCAATCCAAAACTGGTATATGGCCGCATGACTGGCTGGGGACAAACTGGCCCAATGGCGAGCGCCGCAGGTCATGATATTAACTACATCTCTCTGTCTGGTGCGCTGCATGCCATGGGTCGCGACGGTGACAAGCCGGTTCCACCGCTTAATTTGGTGGGTGATTTTGGCGGCGGCGGGATGTTCTTGGCTTTCGGCGTTGTGTCTGCATTATTAGAGGCCACTCGCAGTGGTAAAGGCCAAGTTGTCGACACCTCAATGGTAGAGGGTTCAGCAGCCTTAATGCATATGATGTATTGCTTCTTTAATCAGAAACAATGGGCTGACAAGCGCGGTGTAAACCTGCTTGATAGCGGGGCGCACTTCTATGAAACCTATGAAACAAGTGATGCTAAGCACGTTTCTATCGGCCCAATCGAGCCTCAGTTCTACCACATTCTGAAAGAAAAATTAGCGCTAGACGAAAGTTTTGATGCGCAATTAGATCCGACGCGCTGGCCTGAGCTGAAGGAAAAACTCACGCTTATTTTTAAAACTAAAACGCGCGATCAGTGGTGTGAGCTACTTGAAGGGACCGACGTGTGTTTCGCGCCAATATTGTCGATGACAGAAGCGCCACACCATCCGCACAATGTGGCTCGTAAGTCCTTCATTGAAATAAATGGTGAAACTCAACCCGGTCCTGCACCTAAGTTCAGTCGCACCGTGCCTTCAGTACAATCCGGAGCGCCACGGCCGGGTAGTGATACTGATCAAGTGCTAAGTGAATTAGCCGGCTATGATGGCGAAACTCTAGCCGCTTTGCGTGCAGATGGGGTTTTAAGCTAAGACTTAGCTAGCGGCTGTTAGTCTAATCAATAAGGGTCGTTTTTTAACGGCCCTTTTTTTATCTGTAAGGTTTGATTGAATACTAGCTTTGCGCGCAGCATCGTCAGATTTAAAAAAACGCCGAATCGCTTTCTCAGTTAGTAATGTTCTAAAAACTGAATCCTGATGGAGTATTCGATACGGCCTTGGTTTTAACGGCGTCTTGACTCAACTCCTGGTGGGTGGCTTGCTCTTGCGCACATGATTCAAAACCGAAACGGGAACGATTTTTCTGACCGGGAAGCCTTCAATCTCTTTGCGTTCGATTATACGATCTAAGCGGCGTTCAATGGCGCATAGATTCTTAAAATCGTTCAAAGCAACAAACGAGATCGCTTCACCAGTGGCGCCGGCTCGACCTGTGCGGCCAATGCGGTGGATATAGTCTTCTGGTTTAAAGGGTAGGTCGTAATTAACAACGCGACTAAGCTCGCCAATATCTAGACCGCGGGCGGCAACCCCAGTAGCCACTAAATATTTTAGTTCGCTAGATTTAAAATCGGCCAAAATCTTCTCACGCATGGCCTGACTTTTACCACCATGAATGGCATCTGCTTCAATGCCGCGTTTTGCAAGCTGAGCGACGAGTTTAGCCGCACCATGTTTGGTCTCTATAAAAATGAGGGCTTGGTCCCATTTCTGGTCATTAATTAAGTGACTCAGCAATGCGGACTTGGTGTCTTTATCTACAGTGATTAACCACTGATCTATATTGACTGCTGTTGACGCCCGCGATGAAACCGTTATCTCAACGGCTGCATAGCTCATTTTACTATCAGAAAATTCATCGGCCAGGCCGCGAACCTCATGGGTCATGGTAGCTGAAAACAAGAGATTCTGACGGCTGTCAGGCAAGCGGGCGATGATCTTATAGATATCATCAATAAAGCCCATATCCACCATTCTATCCGCTTCATCTAAGACCAGTACTTCAAGCTCATCAAAGTACAGTGCACGCTGATGCGCCAGATCAAGCAATCTACCTGGGGTGGCCACCAAAACATCAATGCCTTCCATTAAGCGCTGCTTTTGCGGTTCAGAATCAACGCCGCCGTAAACAGCCAGAGAGCTTAGGTTTAGATATTTACTGTACTTAGCGACATTCTCGGCCACCTGAACCGCTAATTCACGGGTAGGGGTAAGAATTAGCGCGCGTATGCGTTTACCACGCAATTTACGCTCTTTATTAAAGGTCTCTAGAATCGGTAGAACAAACGCCGCGGTTTTGCCGGTGCCGGTTTGTGCGGTGGCAATTAGGTCTTTACCAGAAAGGATAATGGGAATGGCTTGTTTCTGGATAGGGGTAGGACTTGTATAAGCCAAGTCTGCAATAGCTTGTAGAATAGGATTACTTAATCCAAGGTTTGAAAATGGCATAGTGGCCCGAATATATTGTCGTAAAGTGAGTGGCGCGCAGTATAGCTTAAGGTCTTGGCTTGCAGTGCGTTCATTATCGCCAGTGAGGTATTGTGCCAATTATATTATCTATGAACCCAACTGCCGTCTGGCCTGTAAACCCACGGACTAGCCGCTTTTTGGGGGGATGCACTTTGCATGGAATGGTTGTGGGTTCAGGCTAGATAGATGGCTGACTTGCTAAGAGCTGCGCGGTCTTGATTTTGCCGGGAACGGTTTGCCGTCCTAAGGCATTAATCTTTAATATTTAGGTACTTAGTCAACTGTAAGATTCAATCAAAGCTTGTTATTCTTCCTTCGAATATGCGAATAAACCTAGGAAACTTAGTGATATGAGTCCGCAGAATCTCGTTTGGTTGAAGATGGAGACCAGTGATACGCCAATGCATTTGGGCGTCTTGGCGACCTTTAAAATACCCGCTAAAGCTGATAAAGACTATCTGAGCGATCTAGCGACGTCTATGCGCGAGGGCGGTGAAGCTGTCGCGCCGTGGAATCAGCGGCTTAGTTTTTCTGGCGAAGGTATTCTTGGCTCGCGCTTGCTTAAGGATGACCAGTTTAGTTTAGATCATCATTTCCGTCACTCGGCATTGCCTCAGCCCGGTGGTGAGAAAGAGCTGGGCATATTAGTGTCTAGGTTGCACAGTAATCCTATCGTTAGGGATGGTCCGTTGTGGGAACTGCATTTAATTGAGGGCATAGCGGGTCGTCGCTATGCCTTTTATTTAAAGGTTCATCATGCGCTGATAGGTGACGTAAATCTCCTTGAAACGTTTATGGCCAGCCTGTCAACGACGGCTAGGCAGCGAGATGTAAGGCCCATCTGGACACTGCCGCTACCCAGTAAACAGGGTGAGGAAGAAGACGCTAGTGATGGCAATCTTGCAGAACACGGTATCGATACCAGCGGCGCTAACAATGGTATTGATCAGTTCAAAAGCGTATTGAAACCCTATACATTTGAAGCCTTAAAAAAATCAGCTTTTCAGCTGCCGGCCCTCAGTGCGCAGTTTTCAAGAAATGCGCCTCGCTCAACCCTAAATAGAAAGATCAACGGTCAGCGCCGATTTTCGACCTTTCATATTGAACTCGCTCGCATTCAAACTCTGGCAGATGCTACCCAAAGTGATAGGAAGCAGGTACTCATCTACCTCTGCGGTACAGCCTTGCGACGGTTTTTTAAAGAATATAATTCACTGCCGGACGAGTCTCTGATTGCCATGGCTCCAGTGTCAGTATCTGCCCTAGGTGATACTGAGTCAGTCAGAGTGTTAAAGCTGCTCCGGCTGCCATTGGCAACGGATGTTGGCGATCCACTTTCGCGACTTGAAGTGATAAAGGCGTCTTTGAACAAGGCGCGACAAATGGCTAGGACCCTACCTACTCCGCTTTCGGACGGCTATAACATTGTGCAATCGATAAATATGTTTTCCAAGCAGTTGATGGGCGTTGGTCGGTTTGTACCAAAAGGTTTTAACCTGACGATTTCTAGCACCGATGGTTGCGACTCTGCCTTATTTTTGAAAGGCGCGCGCTTAGAGACAATTTACCCGATGAATCATTTAATGCAGTTCAGTGCCCTCAGTATTGATTGTGTGAATTATGGGGGGACCTTAAACGTTGGTGTGGTGGGTGCGCGTGACACTCTGCCACATTTGCAGCGTATAGCAGTCTATCTAGGCACTGCGCTGAATGAATTAGAAGAGTTGGTGCTTGGTGATGAGGTTGTGTCATGAATAAAGTAAGTAGCGCGATACTGCGAAGAGTCTTGTTGTTGAATAAGCGGTTAGCAGAATCAACTTCCACGGGCATTGACTGGTTGTTTAATCGCGACACATTGATTCAATCAGGACGTACCTGGTTCGAACTTGTTCATGACGGTGACTTAATGGCGGTGCGCTATTACGAGCTGCCTGGTGAAACTGAGATTAAAATGAGCGATGGCACCGTTATGCCAATTAGGCGGCGCAAACACGCCATGCCCCTCGTGCTGGTACCCCCGCTTGGAGTCACCACCGAGACCTTCGATTTATTGCCTGAACGCAGCTTGGTTCGCTATATGGTAGCGGCAGGATTTAAAGTATATCTAATCGATTGGGGCAAGCCGGGGCCTCAGCATGCCCACTTAGGTTTGCTTGAATATTCCTACGATATGATGGGCCTGGCTTTATCCAAAATCAGAAAGCACTCAGGTAGCGAGGATGTGTCGCTGATGGGCTGGTGTATGGGTGGTCTATTGAGTTTGCTATATCAAGGACAGGCTAAAGACCCCCATGTACGAAATATAGTAACCGTTGCAAGCCCCATTGATTTAGGCACAGGTAGCGGCGTGCTTGGCGCGGTCGCGTCGGTGGCTCAAGCCTTGGATGGCCCCGCACAATTGCTAGGTAGCTACTCAAAGTTGCGATTGAATACCCTGGATCCAGCGCTGCTGTCGCTGCCGGATTGGGCGACTACCTTAGCCTTTAAAGCCACTGATCCGATTGGCAGTGTGACGGCTTATTGGGATCTAGTGACGCGTTTATGGGATAGAGAGTTCGTGAAATCCCATTCAACCACCTCTGACTATCTAAATAATATGCGGCGTTACCCCGGTGGCGTAGTGAAGGACATGATTAAAGGGGCTGCGATCGAAAATCTATTGGCAAAAGGTAAGATGCCGATAGGTGAGAAAATAGCAGAGCTTGATAGTATTGAATCTAATTTGCTGGCTTTTGCTGGTGAATCAGACTATCTGGTGCCCGTGGACGCGGCAGAAAAAATCATCGATGTGGTGGCCTCTAAAGACAAGAGTTTCAGAGAGGCGCCCGGTGGCCATATGGGTGTCATTATTGGTAGCGCTGCACCTTCGATGGTTTGGCAGCAATCAGCCGACTGGCTAAAAAAACGATCAGGCTTAGTGAAGCTGGTCGCCGAAAAATAATACTATAAATTCGGCAGATCCCAGCGAAGTAAAATGATGTCGCTCTGCTTTTGGGAGCTCTGTGCTACCGCAGATAAACTGCCGCCGACTTTGCTCGGCGGAAGACTAGCCCCCTGAATTTTAATTTAGCGGATAAATTTCTTCGCGAAACCCTGTAATTGCTCAATTTTAACTTCCACGGTTTCTGTGTCCGGCTTGCCGTCATAGGGGTTGCGAAAGCCGATATGACATTCATCGACGTTTAGGGCGGCAAGGGCGTCTTGACCGGATTGGTGGTAGGCGTCTGCTGAGCTCACATGTATTGCAAACGGCAGGTGGTCGCGCTCAAACTGCTTGCGAAACTCCTGAAGCTTGCCCAAGAGCACCGCGTACTCCTCAGCGCTGGCGCCAGCGCCTATCCAACCGTCCCCCAGTTTGGCTGCGCGACGCAATGCCGCGTCAGAGTGGCCGCCAACAATAATGGGAATCGGAGCGCTGGGCACAGGGCACAGCTTGATACTATTAATGCTCAGCTGGTCGCCTTCATAAGCAAAGAATTCGCCGCTTAGTAATCCCCGAAGTATGTTTATTTGATCATCAAAGCGTTGCCCACGTTTTTCCCAAGGTACATGGCAGGCTTCAAAATCTTCCGGCCAAGGGCTTAGACCAACACCAAAATCGAAGCGATTATTGCTGAGTATAGCGAGGGTGGATATTTGCTTGGCCACCACCACTGGCTGGCGCACAGCGAGTTTGTAAATACCGGTATTAAAGCGAATCCGACTGGTGTGAGCTGCTAAAAAAGGAATCGCGACCATGGGTTCAACAAAGGCTAGGTCCTTTAAAAACTCTCTGGAGCCATCGCCGTTATAGGGGTACTCACTGGATGAGTGCTCTGGATAACAGAGGCTGTCTGGAAACGAAATACTGCTGAACCCAGCCTCTTCTGCTGCCATTGTAAGGGGTAAATACTGCTCCGTTGAGCACATGCTGGGGCTAAAACTAAATTTCATTATGCCTTCCTTTTATATTTACTGATTCAGGTTGCTATCGGCGCCGCTGGCAGTTTGTGGTCGCGGTACAAGCATATTTCGGCCTGAATTTTTTACTCAGGACATTTACATCCAGTTTCACCGTCTATTTAGTTCGCGCCCTTAGTTTGAAGAAAAATGTACATAAAATTAGATGTTTTTGTGGTCTTGCTGCGTTGGCAAGGCCGCTAGTATCGATGTCATAAAAAAAGGGAAGCTTGTGATGCTTGATCAGTTCTTGAAAAATAAAACAGCAATAGTCACCGGTGCGGGACAGGGCGTTGGCCAGGGTATTGCCATATCTCTGGCCGTGCGTGGCGCCACGGTGGCGTTGTTAGGCCGCAGTTTAGATAAGCTTAAAGCCACATTAGAAATTATCAAACAGGCTGGCGGTAAGTCACTCGCCATAAGGGTTGATGTTAAGAATCCCCAGGATCTTGTCGCCGCTGTTGAACGCGTTGTGGCTGAGACCGGGGGTATTCAAATTTTGGTAAATAACGCCCAAGAGGTGCCCTTGGGAACCTTGCTCGAGGTAGATGAAACCAAAATTGAGGCGGGCTGGCAGTCGGGGCCAATGGCAAGTTTGCGCTTAATGAAACTCTGTTATCCGCATTTAATTGGCGACGGCGTGATAATCAATCTGGCGTCTTCAGCAGGCATGCGTTGGGATATGTCTGGTTATGGCGCATACGCAGCGGTGAAAGAAGCGATCAGATCGATCAGCCGCGCGGCCGCCTGTGAATGGGGCCCGGAAGGTATTCGCTGTAATGTCATTATGCCTCACGCAATGTCTCCTGGCTTGAAGTGGTGGACGGAAAATCGGCCGGATGAGGCGGCAGAATTTATAGCCTCGATTCCGCAGCGCCGTATTGGCGAGTGTAAACAAGATATTGGCGACTTTGTGAGTATGTTGTGTAGTGAGCAAAGTCGATACGTCAACGGCCAAACCATTGCGCTTGATGGCGGCCAGGCACGGGTGTCTTAGTGATTGCGAAGTCAGCGAGGGAGAATTGAAGTGGGACTATATATTGTAAGCGGTGCAGCCTCGGGTATAGGCGCGGCAATAAGCCAACGCCTGGAAGATGACGGTGAGAAAGTGATTCGTCTTGATCGTCTGGAGGGTGACATTATTGCTGACCTTGCTACCGAAGCCGGACGGCAGGCGGCGCTTCAAGAGTGTCTTAAGCACAGCAGCCAAGGTTTGGACGGCCTGGTTTGCTGCGCTGGTATTGGCGGTGCAAACCCAAATACGGCCATGATTCCTGAAGTTAATTTTTATGGTTCGGTAAGCTTGCTGCAAGGTTTGAAGGACGCCTTGGCGACACGCCACGGCGCGGCGGTTCTCACATCCTCAAATTCGGCGCCGCAAGAGACCGACCCAGAATATGTTGCCGCCCTACTTAGTGATGATCGTGAGGCGCTGGCCAAATCGCTGACGACGATCTCTGGCCACTCCGCTTACAGCGGTTCAAAGCAAGCCATATCAAAATGGTTGCGACATCATGCGCCTGATTATGCTCGCGGCGGTGTGCGCATAAATGCGGTTGCGCCGGGCTACACCCGCACAGCCATGACCATTGCCACCGAGAATGATCCTAAGTACGGCGGGGCTATACGAGATTTTTTGGCCTCCATTCCATTAGGGCGGGCCGGTGATGTTAGAGATATTGCCAATGCGATCGGCTTTCTGCTCAGCTCGGAAGCGAGCTTTGTGAGTGGTTCAATATTGTATGTAGACGGCGGTCACGACGCCATGTTCCGTCCCGATGCGATATAGGTTTTAACAATGGCAAAATCTAGTGAATACGGTCTTGGAGCGCACAGCTTTGCCCGCAGATGGTATGTGATTGCCGAGGCTTGCGAGCTTGGAGAGCGTCACTTGCCGCCGTGAGTTCTTGGTAAGTGTCTTCCCGCTTGGGTTAAAAGCAAGGAATTGATTGCCAATACCCAACAGGAGGTCGGTATCGTCAAGCTATGGCAGGGCACTCATTAGTAGTGGTATTGAGAGGCTCTGAGCAAACGAGCACGACGGCGATATTGGCTTGCTAGCGGCAGACTTTGGTATTTGGAATACAAAAAATCGCATTGTGGTTAATACAAATTAAAACCGGTGGCCCTTTGTGCCTGAGCGGCGGTGTAGATGGTATTGCCATTTCTGCCGATGACCGCGGCCGTGATGGCCGGGAACGGGTCTCTGCCATGCTGACCTATGTTCGAGATTAGGCTCACTTAGCTTGACCGGTTTCGACTATATAATTGGTTTGTTTTGTTCTGTGTTCCTTGAAAAACTGGACTATGCTGTAAGCATAAAAGATAAGCGCTAAAGCGCAACGTTAGTCTGGGTGTGCCGTTAAAAACAATTATAACGACGGAAAAATGTATATGAAAAGTCAAAATACGATTAAAGCCTTAGTCTTAATAAGCGCCGCAGCCAGCGCTCAATCAGGTTTGGCGCAAGCCGTGCTTGAAGAAGTGTTAGTCACGGCTGAGCGACGGGTTGAATCCTTACAAGAAACCCCTATTGCCATGACGGCTTTGACCCGGGATGCCATCGAAAAACGCGGCATTAGCAACTCCGATGACGTATTTGCGACGATGCCGGGTATGGGCGGCTTTGCTTCGCCGGGCTCGCGAGGCGTAACCAGCCTAAGTATTCGCGGTATCTCCGGCGGCTCGCCTGCGAATATCTCTCTTGATCCGGCTGTGGGTATGTATCTCGATGGTGTATACATCGGCAAGATGCTTGGCTCAGCCTTAGACATAGCGCAGATAGAGCGTATTGAAGTACTTCGTGGTCCTCAGGGCACCTTGTACGGCCGCAACGCGACCGCAGGCGCAATGAATATTATTTCCAGAAAGCCCTTAGACGAGTTCGCTGTGGATGTAACAGCGGGCATCGGTAATTACGGTTTACAAACCCTTAAAACCAATATTGATTTTGGCTCGCTAGGTCAAGCGGGTGAAGGTGCGGGCAAGTTGGCTGGAGCCGTGAGCTTTTTGACTAAAGATCGAGATGGCTTTTATGATAATTATTCTGGCGGTGAAGATTTTGATAATTTAGACCGTCAAGCATGGCGTGTTGCTTTGCGCTGGCAGCCTGTCGAGAGCCTGACAGTAGATTATGTTTACGACCATAGCGAACTGGATGAAGTGAATACCCTGCAGAAAGTAGTAGGGTTTACAGAGGGGCCAACCCTAGGCGGTAACCGCCTGGATTTCTTGCGCAATGTCGTTCAACCTTCTGCAACCGGATTATCGATGATACCAGGCGCCGATCCTCGAATTAGTGGCCGTTGGCTGCCTTCTATTCAGAAAACGATTGATGCCTATGAGCGTGTAGTGGCGAATGGCCAAGGTCGCCCCGATGGTGGGTCGGTAGATACTACCCCGATCGCCCAAAGTGACGTCGATGGGCATGCAATTACTGCTGAATGGGAGCTAGGCGAGCTAGGTGCGCTCGGCGATGTCACCGTGAGGTCGATCACCGCCCAGCGCGAGACAGAGGCCTATGTTGCCGGTGATCTTGAAGATATCGATAGCAGTTTAGATGCCAGCGGGATTGGCGCATACAACGACAGTCTTCACAGTGTTCTGCTGCAATACTACGGTGGCAGCGGTGGCGCATCTTTCCCCGGAGTAGACGCCCTTTGGGATGCCGTGGATCAGCTAGGTGCGGGTCACAGCAATCAAGATACGCGGTCCAAGTATGAGCAGTTTTCCCAAGAATTTCAGTTTGTGGGTGCGACCCAGCAGCTTGACTATGTACTTGGCTTGTACTGGTTTGAAGATGAAGCTAATTTTGATCGGCGCGCGTCATTTGCCCAGCCGCTATCTGGTCGCGACGCCCAAAAATACACTCTAGAAACGGATTCCTTGGCGGTTTTCGGTCAGAGTACATATCGCTTCGCCAGTTTAGAAGATCGCTTGGCCTTGACGGTAGGGCTGCGATACACCGAAGAGGAAAAAACTATCGCCTACAACTTTGGCGTGGTCTCTACGCCTTTTGGTGTGTCACCGGCTCGGGCTTTATCTCGCGATGATAATTTCTATAACTTTAGTTATAACGTCACTGTTGCCTATGACATTACTGAAGATGTGAATAGTTTTATTCGCTATGCAACAGGTTATCGGTCCGGTGGCTTTAATGGTGAGGTCTTTAATAATAGTTTTGATGAGGAAACTATCGATCAGCTAGAAGTAGGGATTAAATCTGATTGGTGGAATAACCGTCTACGGGTGAACGCCGGCTTGTATGCCTATGAGTATGACGATTTGCAGACAAGTTCTCTTGAAAGCACTGGTGGTGGGGTAACCTCTACAACGATAAATGCGGGCAGAGCCGAGCGCTGGGGTGGTGAGCTAGAAATAGCTGTGGTGCCGATGGAAGATATGATCGTGAGCTTGGCGTATAGCTATATCACTGGTGACTTCGAGGAATTCCCCGATACCTGTGCGAACAACCAATGTATTGATGGAAGTGCAGAAGCTGAGCGCGCTAATTCACCCAGTAACAAAGTGAATGCGAGTTTGGACTATACCTTCGCTCGTACCGCGATTGGTGAGTTTAACCTGTTTGTTGATTCAAGTTGGCAGGATACCTGGGAGCAGGTTGGCTTATCACCCTCGGTGGTTAACGGTACGCCATTTCTTTATACAAATAGCTCGATGGATGCGAGGACCGTCGTTAACGCTCGGCTTAGCCTGAGCGCGATTCCGGTTGATACCGGAGACTTAATGGTATCGCTTTGGGTAAATAATCTAACTAAGGATGACTACCCATCCTACGGAGTTAACTTTCAGGGCTTGGGCTTGATTACCGAGCAGTATGGCGCTCCGCGTACCTTCGGGATGGAAGTTCGCTACCGCTACTGATTTGCGCTAGAGAATAATGAGACGGACCCCGGTCTGCCTTGCACCACAGATAGAATCCCCGCTATTGCGGGGATTTTGCTTTTAATGTGAAAAGCTCATAAGACTACTAGTGCTAGCAGTAACTATTTGATCAGGATCTACGATAATACTGGCTCGAAAAAACTGATACTTGACCGAGTATTACTACTATCTTTACCTTCCTTTGGTGGCATTTTTAAGCGAATTTCACTGCATTTTTTATTTGAAAATAATTAATCTTCTTGCTCTGTTTTGTCGTCGAGCTGGGAGCGGTACTGCTTTGGCGTCAAGCCAGTCCAATTGCGAAATGAGCGGATAAAAGAGCTGGATTCTAAAAAACCAAGCTGCTCACCTATCTCGTGCACCTTTAAGTTTTTATTGCGCAGTAAGCGCATAGCAATGTCACTGCGATATAAATCCTTAAGTTCTTGATAGCTGGTGTCTTCGCCGTGCAGGCGACGTCGCAGGCTTGACGGCGACATGTGCAAATTCTCAGCCATCATTTCAAAGCTCGGCAGGCTTCCCGTGCCGCTTTTCGCTAGTAGTGATCTAATCGCAGCGCCAGTACTGGCCGGCTTGGAGTCTTGGGTGATAAGTGAAAATAGCGAGTGTTCAAGAAAGGCGTCCAGTGACGCCGTCGTGTGCACCGTTCGGTAGCGCAGGCAGTCTTCATTGAAACAGAGGGCGGTGTGATCGGCATTAAACTCCGGCTGAATACCGGTTAAATTTTCTAGGCTTTCGCTGTAGGCATCAGACACCGGTGGCGCTGATATTTTCAATGCAGAAATTTCAACGTCTCTGCCCACTAACCAACCCATTAAGGCAAACCAAACCCGCAGCCCCGATGCTTTTGCCACAGTATCGGTATGACTAGTTCGGTCCCAAGAATCGGGGCTGAAGCGGCTATTAAAGGTGTTAATGTCAAAATTATAGTGCAATTTGGCAAGGCCATTTTCGCGGCTTAGCTGTATTCGGTATCCGGTCAATGGGTAGAGCATTTCCTGATAACGCTGGGCGCGTTCCAAGGTTTCGCCAAGATTGGTGCAATTAATAATGCTGTAGCACATAAAACGAAATACGTCGGTGCCGATGCCCGCCCCCCAGGGCAAGGCAATATCCATTTTCTGCATTGCTGCTGCAGCGTGTTCGTAGAGATTGGAATACTTGTAGCTGGGAAAGACACTGTCGCGGGGAGCGCTAAGTATTGCTTTGGAATCCATGCCGGCGCCGATCGCTATGGCTGCAGAATCAACGCCAACTTTATCGAGGTAGTCTAATAGGCGGCGAAATTTACCGACGGAGATGTAATGAATTTTATTGATATCAGACATGACTAACCGCTCGTTATCCGGTCTGGTGCTAAATGTAGACCGATATGAAAGATTATGTGCTTTAGGGAATTATTATCAGGGGTAATATGAAGCCATAAATAATTAAAAGCAATTACGCATCTGAGGTAGGCAATGGCTGACAATAATAGCTATATCTTTAAAACCGCGCTACATAGTGGCGTCACTAATTCTATTGTTAATGGTCTTTTCGCTTGGTTCTTGAGTAGTGGCAAAACACATCTGGCGATATACGGTGGAGCCGGGGTGTTAGTTGACTATCTGGCGACAACAGCGATTCTTACATTTATTTTGACCTTGATTGTTCTGCCTATGCAGCGGAAAAAAGCGCCACTTAATATGGCGGTTAATACTGCGACTCCCTCTTATTACCGCACCTTTTTTGCCTATATGTCTGCCTATCGAAATATCGCTATTGCTCTCTTGCTCGCGCTCTATGGACTGATTTTAGTCGCGCCATTGCTATTGGTGATTTTTGAAATTGTCAGCATTTTTGGTGTTAGCGAATTAAGTCGTCTGTATTACAGCGTGGCCAAAGGCCTGTTGATGGGGATAGTAGCGGCGTTGGTGGTTCTCCCTATTATTTATATCGCATTTAAACCCGCAGTTGGTCCATCCACTGCTATTGGAGATAAGTCGTGACTGGCATATTACATAAGAAAATCGCCCTGGTTACCGGCGGCGCAACGGGTATCGGGCAGGCGATCTGCGAGCAGCTGGCCGCGGATGGGGCCAGTGTGGCGGTGATTGACATTAATCGCGAAGCCGGCGAGGCCACGGCAGCTGCGCTTAGGCAGCACGGGGTCGACTCTGCTTTTTATTACTGTGATGTGAGCGATGAGGCTCAGATTTCTAACATGGTGGCCGCGGTATGCGAGCGCTTTGGTCGTTTAGATATTGCCTGTAATAACGCCGCATTGAGCAAGGGTAGCGGGCCTATTCATAAATTCAGTCGCGCGGTTTTCGATCAAACCCTGGAAATGTGTTTGACCAATACCTGGCTCTGCATGAAGTATGAGTTGGACATCATGCTCGAGCAGGGCGCGGGGGCCATCGTTAATATCTCATCAAATGCATCGCTGCGTGGCCAGGCCTTTAATACCGCTTACGCTGCGGCCAAAGGCGGTGTAAATATTATGACCAAGAGCGCGGCAGCGGAATACGCCGCTCAAGGCGTGCGGATTAACGCCGTATCTCCGGGCGTTATTCGCACCCCAGGACTGGAAAACTATTTTAAAGAACAACCCAAGGCGGAAGAGCAGATGAACAAGGTGACGCCGATGCGCCGCCTTGGTGAACCATCCGAAATTGCCAATGCCGTGGCTTTTCTATTATCGGAAAAAGCATCATTTATTACTGGCCAGCTGCTATCTGTGGATGGCGGCGGCGCCGTAAGAGGTTAAAACATGAGCGCTAAGAATAAGGTTATTGCTTCATCAAAACGGGCACGGATTGACTTGCCTATGCCTTATGGTTGGTTTCAGGTTTTGTATTCGCAGGAGTTGGCTGTCGGTCAATCCTTACCCTTGGAATACTTCGATCAAGAGCTGGTGATTTTTCGGACTGAATCTGGTGTTGCCAAGGTGCTGGACGCTTACTGCGCACACATGGGGGCGCATCTTGGCTATGGTATTCGCGATAATGCTGGTGGCGGCTCTCGAGTCGTCGGAGAAAGTATTGTGTGTCCCTTCCACGGTTGGGAGTTTAATGGCGATGGCGAATGCACGGGTATTCCTTATGCCAAGAATATGCCGCCCAGAGTTGCGCGTTGTGAAAAGCTGATTCCAAGCTGGCATGTCCGTGAGGCCAATCGCTGTATCTATGTGTGGTATCACCCCGAGGGTGTCGAGCCCATATTTGAGCCGATAGTGATTGAGGAGGCGAGTGTCGATAATGCCGAGTGGGGCGAATTGCAAATACATGAATGGGATCTCGATACCCATATGCAGGAGATTGGCGAGAATGCAGTCGACGCCGCGCATTTTTGCTTTGTGCATGGCACCCCAGAAATTCCCGAGCCGACAGAGATGCGTTTTGAGGATCACTGCCGTCATGGTTTGTTTGAGTCTAAGATGGAAACGCCGCGCGGAACCATTGAGGGTCGTATAGAAAACAGCAGTGTGGGGCCGGGTCTTTCAGTGGTGCGCTTCAGCGGTATTTGCGACACGATATTGATGGCCAATATCACCCCAATTGACGCCATTCGCAGCCGTGCTAAATACGCGTTTATTCAGCGCAGCGACGGCGGTAAAACCAGCCGGGTGGCGCAGGCGATTATTGATGATATTCGTCAGCAGATGGAAGAAGATAAAATTATCTGGGCGCATAAACGTTATCTTGAAAAACCATTATTGTGTGACGGCGATGGACCTTTTGCCAAGTTCCGCCGCTGGTATGGCCAGTTTCTGATCGAGGGCGGCGACGATGATCGCAGCTAAAAATGTACACTACTCGCAGTTGTTGTCTCCGGGAAAAATTGCTGGTTTAGAGCTTCGCAATCGTATTGTGATGGCGGCCATGGGCTCAGAGTTTGCCAATGAAGACGGTTCGATTGGCGAGAGACTTATTGCTTACTACGAAGCCCGTGCGGCCGGAGGAGTGGGCATGATTGTATTGGAGACCTCTGCGGTCGCCTGGCCCAAGGGCGCGGCGATGCCTAATATGGTGGGATTTTCTTCCGACGCCTATATGCCGGGATTAAAACAGCTGACCAGCCGAGTTCACGCGCAGGGCTGTAAAATTGCGGCCCAGCTAAATCACAGCGGTAAAGTCGCCCAAGAAGATACCGCTGCCGGTCGACCCATGCTGGTGCCCTCAGTACCTACGCGCAAACGCGGTGATATGTTCGACAGTTTGACCCATGCAGAAATCAATAATTTCGTCCGCGCAGCAGGACCCGATGGCAAGGGGCCAACATATAAAGTGATGGATAAGGTCGATATCGACTGGGTTATCGCTAAATTTGTAGCGGCGTCGCGGCGCACTGTTGATGCGGGTTTTGACGCCATAGAGTTGCACGCCGGTCACGGTTACTTAATTTCGTCTTTTTTGTCACCGCACAGCAATCATCGCGATGATGAATATGGTGGCTCGGTGGGTAATCGAGCGCGCTTATTATTAGAAATAATTGCCGCAATCAAAGCGGAAATTGGCAGTGACTTCCCTATTATTTGCCGCCTCGATGCCCATGAGTTTCGCATTGATGACGGTATTCGTATTAGCGATACCATTGCCGTTGCCAAGTTGCTTGAGGCAGCCGGATGCCACGCCCTTGATGTTAGCGCCTATGCTGATGTTAGTGTTGGCATTGCTTTTACTGAAGGCCCCTTGGTGCATAAACCCGGTGGTTATATTGATTATGCCGCCGCGCTTAAAGCTGCCGTTAGTATTCCTATTATCGCGGTGGGTCGTATTGAGCCGGCCTTGGCTGAGCGTCATATTGCCGCTGGCGACTTCGATTTTGTGGCCATGGGTCGCAAGTTGCTGGCAGATCCGGATTTGCCCAATAAATTACTGGCCGGTCGTGAAGACACTGTGCGCCCCTGTATTTATTGCTATGTGTGCGTGAGTAAAATCTTTATCAATGAGCCCATGCTGTGCGCGGTTAATCCCAGTGTCGGACGCGAGGCTGAATTAGGCCAGATTGTCGCTAGCAAAAAAGTCCGCAATATACTGGTGGTCGGCGGTGGTCCCGGTGGTATGGAGGCGGCCCGGGTTTTAGCTCTGCGTGGTCATAAAGTCAGTCTTTGGGAGCGCGACACGGTATTGGGTGGCACCGCTCGAGTGGCCGCATTGGCCTATGAGCCAAATGGCCGTCTGTTAAGCTATCTCATTAATGCCTTGGCTGATTTGCCGGTCACCATAGCGCTGGGTAAAACTGCCACTAGCGAAGCGATTCAAGCCGCAGGGTTTGATACCGTGGTGTTGGCAAGCGGCGCGCGACGGCGTGCCCCTGAGATTGTCGGCAAGAATTTGAGCCACGTACTCGATGGTGAAGAATTGCGCGACATGCTGTTTGCGGGCAGCACCCACGGCAAATTGAAGTGGCACCAGCGACTGCTTACGCGAGTGTCCTGGCTGCTGGGCTTTAGTCGTAATACCGACCTTATTCGCAAGCTCAGTCACTTCTATATGCCACTGGGTAAAAAGATCTGCATCATTGGTGGCGGTCTGGTGGGTTTGGAAGTAGCGGAATTACTCGCCGAACGTGGCCGTAAAGTCACCGTTCTGGAAGCGGGGCGCGATCTGGGCGCAGAGTTGAGTTTGGTGCGTCGCTGGCGGGTACTGCATCAGCTAAAAGAAAGTGGTGTGGATTTGCATCGCAAAGCCACGGTTGTTGAGATTAGCAAAGACCGAGTGCTGTTTACTCAAGGTGAGGCAGAGCATCAGGTCTTTGCTGATAATGTCATTATTGCCTTGGGCGCGGAACCCGATAAAGAATTGCGCCAGCAATTTGCCAGCCTCAAGCTTGAAATGCATAGTATTGGTGATTGCGCCGATATTGGCTATATCGAAGGCGCTATGCGCAGCGCTCGTGAATTGGCGGTAACATTATGATTAAAACGCTGGTGCTAAGACTGGCTATAGCCACCTTCTTGCTACTGCTGATCACCTTTGTTTGCGGCTATTACTGGCTGATGGGCAGTGAACCCGAGTTGCCAGAGGCGCAATTATTTATCAACGCTCAGATTCTCACCATGGACGACGAGAATAGAATTGTCTCGGCCATCGCCGTGCGCGGTGAGCGCATTGTGGCCACCGGCAGTGACGAAGAGATTCTTGCTTTGCGCGGCCCTAATACGGTGGTGCACAACCTTAATGGTCGGAGCTTGTTGCCGGGCTTTGTCGATGCCCACGGCCATTTTCCCGGTACGGGTTTGAGCGCAGTCGGTATTGATTTAAGCAGCCCGCCGATTGGCGCAGTGAATAATATCGCGGATATCCAAACCTTATTGCGCAGCGGACTTGCTAACGGCAGCGATGATGATTGGCTGTTCGGCTTTGGCTATGACGATTCTTTATTGGCGGCAGGGCGCCACCCATCGCGGCTAGATTTGGACGCGGTATCCACCATTCGGCCGATTTATGTGATGCATAGCTCCGGTCATATGGCGGTGGTCAATAGTGCCGGTTTGCGGCTGGCGGGTATTACCACTGATACCGCAGACCCCGATGGTGGTGTGATCGTTAGGGACGCGCAGACTGGCGAATTAACGGGTTTACTGCTCGAACATGCAACGGATCTGGTCGCGCCGCTGGCGATGGACTTTTCTGCGCTTGATTTTCTTACCATGACGGATGCGGCGGCGGCGCAATACCTAGCCGCGGGTGTGACCACTGTGCAGAGCGGTGGGGTCGATACCCGCATGTTAAAGGGCCTTTACTGGCTTTCGCGTTTGCAGCGTATTCCCCAGCGCGTGATTACCTGGCCTTTAGCGGATGCCAATTTCGACGAGCTTCTTAGCGACGAATTAAATCTTGATGATTTGCACTCTAATAAATTCTCGGCATCAGCGCTTAAGCTCATCGTAGATGGCAGTATTCAGGGTTACACCGCGTATTTGACCGAACCTTATTACCAACAGCAGGCCGATCAGCAAGACCAAGGATATCGAGGATTTTCGCGTTATAAGCAGGCAGAGCTGAACGAAAAGGTGACGGCCTTGCACTGCCATGGTTTGCAACTGGCCCTGCACGGAAACGGCGACGCGGCCATTGATATGGTGATAGCCGCAGTGGCCGCGTCGCAGCAAACTTGTCCTCGCGAAGACACCCGAACTATTTTGGTTCATGCGCAAACGGCGCGCCCAGACCAGCTTGACGCGATGAAAAAGCTGGATATTACGCCGAGCTTTTTCAGTGCCCATACCTTCTTTTGGGGCGACCGTCATCGGGATCAATTCCTTGGCCCCTTGCGTGGTTCACAGATTAGTCCGATGGCGGATGCGGTCGCTAGGGGAATGCGCTTTACGGTCCACACAGATTCGCCTGTGGTGCCGATGGAAGTTAATCGACTGCTGTGGGCCAGTGTCACCCGGCAGACTCGCAGCGGCGCTGTGCTTGGCCCCCAGCAAGGTATCAGTGCCATGCAGGCATTGCGCGCGGTAACCATTGACGCTGCCTGGCAAAGTTTTAAAGAACAGGATAGCGGCTCCCTAGAGGTGGGCAAGATCGCCGATATGGTTTTACTGGATCGCAGTCCATTAGATGGTGATGACAGTTTACTCAATTTTAAAGTTGACAAGGTATGGATAGGTGGCCGTTGTTATTTTCAGCGTGGCGCAGATCAATGCACTAAAGCCGAATAATAAAAAGCGTATTAAATATCCATAGGAGAGCGTTATGAGCAAAAGATTGCAGGACAAGGTTGCCATCATCACCGGGGGTGGACAGGGTATTGGTGCGGCCACTGCCATCCGTTTTGCCGAAGAGGGTGCCAAGGTGGTGATTTGCAGTCGCCGCATGGAACCGCTGACATTGGTGGCTGAACAGATTGCCGCAATGGGGGGCGAGTGTCTGCCACTTTCGGTCGATATCAGCAAAGAAGAAGCTGTAAAAACACTAGTGGCCGATACGATAAATAAATTTGGTCGCATCGATATTATTGTCAATAACGCGGTGGCGATGATCCCCGGAATGATAGCTAGTCACAGCACTCGGGCTTGGTTGCAGAACTTCCAGGTTTCACTGGATGGGGCGATGTTCTTGATGCGCGAATCCTATCCTCAGTTGAAAGAGAATCATGGCGCGGTGGTCAATATCTCCTCGGTGTGTGGTTTAGCAGGATCGGTGGGAACCGCGGGATATAGCGCGGCAAAGGCGGCCATGATTGCGCTAACTCGCAATGCCTCCATTGAATGGGCGCCTAAAGTTCGCTGTAACGTCGTTGTACCGGGCGCCTTTCTCACGCCCGCGCTAGAGTCTGTTAATCCCGATGAGGCAAGCCAGAAAGCCACAGGAAAAACAATTCCATTAAAACGTATTGGTAATCCGCGTGAATGCGCCAATGCGATTTTATTCTTGGCCAGCGATGAGGCGTCTTACATTACTGGCGCCGTGCTAGCGGTTGATGGCGGTCGTATGGCTGAACTGAATACCGGTGCTGCGGCCTGGGGAGATTAATGATGGCGCAGTCAATCGAAGCACGCATAGATCGTCTGGAATCACTCGACGAAATTCGCCAGTTGGTCGCCAAATATTCTCTGTCTCTAGACATGCGTGATCTCGATGCCCACGTAAATTTATTTGCAGAGGATATTCGAGTTAGCCGTGAACTCAGCGGTCGCAGTCATTTAAAGGCTTGGCTAGACGATACCCTGCGTCAGCAATTCACTGGCACCTCGCATCAAGTCGGTAATCACATTATTGAGTTTACTGATCCGGACAAGGCCGTGGGTGTGCTGTATTCCAAGAACGAGCATGAGTGCGGTGGCGAGTGGGTCATTATGCAAATGTTGTATTGGGATGATTACCAGCGTATTGATGGTCGCTGGTATTTTCGACGGCGTCTGCCCTGTTATTGGTATGCCACAGATTTGAATAAGCCGCCCATTGGCGATATGAAAATGCGCTGGCCGGGCCGTGAACCCTATCACGGCGCGTTTCATGATCTGTTCCCGAGCTGGAAAGAATTTTGGCTAAATACGCCAAAAGATAATCCTGAAGTGGCTGCCCCTGCACCCATTGACGAATTCTTAAATACCCTGCGCCGGGGTACGCCCGCACCAAAAATTAGGGTTCGATAAATACAGTCGCCAAAAGGCAGTAATATGTCAGTTATTGAAAACTCAGCATTATTAAGCCCGGTGAAATTGGGGCGTATTGAACTTGCTAATCGCGTTGTGATGGCGCCGATGACCCGTTCCCGCGCCGACGTGATGGGTGATATGCCCAATGCCTTGATGACCGAATACTATCGCCAGCGAGCCGGTGCCGGTCTGATTATTACCGAAGGCACTCACCCCAGCGCTGAGGGCAAAGGTTATTGTCGCACCCCCGGTTTGTATAACGATGCCCAGCAACAGGCCTGGGCTGGAATTTGCGCGGCAGTTCACGGCGAAGGTGGCAAAATTGTTTTGCAGTTAATGCACTGCGGTCGGGTGGCCCACCCAGCGAACAAAATTGCTGCAGATGGCAGTGTTGCCCGCACTATTGCGCCCTCGGCAGTGGCAGCTAAAGGTAAGGTGTATACCGAAGAAGGCATGCAGGACTTTGTGATGCCAGAGCCCATGACCCAGGCGGACATTGAGCAAACTATTGCTGACTATGTGGCCGCTACTCGTCGAGCCTTCGCAGCTGGTTTTGACGGTGTGGAGTTGCATTGCACCAGTGGTTACCTACCGGCTCAGTTTTTATCTACTGGCACCAATCAGCGAGCTGACCAATATGGTGGTAGCCTGCAAAATCGTCTGCGTTTTGTGTTGGAGTTGGTCGCTGCTATGGCGGCGGTCGATGGTGCGGATAGGCTGGGTATGCGTATCTGTCCTGGCAACCCCTTTAATGATCTGGAAGATGACAATAATCAGGAAACTTTTGCGGCTTTACTTCAGGCACTCGACCCACTGGGTTTAGCGTATTTACACGTTATTCGTATGCCAAAAATCCAAGACAATGTGGCCCTGGCCAAGGCCAACTTTAGTGGCCCGTTAATACTAAACGAAAGTTATAATCAGCAAGAGGCCACAGCGGCGCTCGCTGCTCCCCAGACTGCTGCGATCTCCTTCGGCCGTGC
>TARA_R110001592_G_scaffold57588_1_pt1 | contig 52281 bp, 41 predicted proteins | sample TARA_R110001592 | Tara Oceans TARA_R110001592 (sample SAMEA4398387) | marine metagenome | biome: Polar Biome; feature: [SRF] surface water layer (ENVO:00010504); material: water (ENVO:00002006), including particulate matter (ENVO:01000060) such as... | depth 5 m | reverse complement strand
CAACAAATAGCACAATAAAAGCAGAAAGCATAACAGCTAATTTCAACATGAAAATCACGCCAAACATCCATTTTTATACCCGCAGATTACAACATGAAAATACCGACAAAAATCTGGATATCACGTATTATTTTGACGGCAGTGAATTAGACGGTAAGCCAAGCTACTACGAGAACAATTTAATTCCCAAGGGTTGGAAAGTAATAAACCGTGAAAACAACAAACAATGGGCCATTTATCAGGTATCAAATGGCTATGTGCACGGGCTTATTAGGGTTAACTATGAAATTGATGGACAAGTGTTTGCTCAATTAAAGGCGTTTAAAATCGCCCGTTTAAAAATGGCATGGAAAAATATACATAATACTAAATTGCACTGGCAATTTACCCTTTGTAAAACAGATAAATGTGTTGGTGAGTTTTAAAATCAGCAAAAAATAACAATTAAGCTGCTCAGATTAACGGTTAATCCAATGAACTAACAATACCAGTTCTACTAAATTTCTTCCCACTCAGTGAAATTTAAAGGCTTGCGGCACAGCTTCACAGTTCCAGACTGAACCTAAATACCTACATGGATTAAAGATAATGGTTATTCCCTTATCGAAATCAATAACGCGGCCTGTAAGCCTTTTAAAATCAACCGTCGGGAACAAACTTAATAGACTTGGTATAATGAGCTAGTTGACATTTGACAGCATATTTTTCAGCCAAGGTAAATCACTAGTTGTAGAGTACATCCAACCAAAGCGCCTTGGTGGTTTGATTGTCCAGTAACTCTTCTCTTGTTTATTTTTTTGTTTGCTTTTTAATCGAAGATAACTTTCCTGGCATTGCTCTACAAGTGCATTAAAAAGAGTTTTTACTAAAAAATTATCCCGATTATTCTTTTGTTTTATAAACGCAGATTTACCTAACAATGCTGCAACATCACATGCATGCTGAGGATTGGTCCATTGATTTAGCTCTTCTTGCTTAGGGTTTTCCATAGAAACAATATATTTAGGAATAACAATGTTTTTTACTCTTTCATCACCATAAAAAAGGCCATAGTTAAGAATAAAGTCCCCAAAAGCATCGATAAGAGCAGCCGCACGATCATCTCCAGTCAATAAATAGAAGCGCCATAACGCATCCCCTAATAATGCCATCATCCAAGGCGAACAAGCCGGAGAATCATCACCCCAACCTTCATGAGATTTAAAACCATGTTGCGGACAACCACGCAGAGGCCAATCATTGCCCGGATTAAACGTCATCGCTACCGTTGCATCAACGATGTCATGAATACGCTTTAATGCCTTAGGATCATTTGTCAGCTCCCAATAAGACACCGCAACGTTTAATGCTGCGGCCTGATTACGTTCGGTCCAAAAACCACGCTGCAAACTGTAACTTTCATCCCAATCAAACGACTTAACAAACATTCTCTTCAGTGTATCTTTGGCTGCAATGTCCCCTGTAAGCAGATAGCGGTACAAGACACCTTTAGGCATAAGCAATTTAGGATCAAAGCGTTTTTTCAAGACAAATACGCCCTCTTGATCAATATTGCTGATATAAAAATCAGCAAGTTCATTGGCTTTCGTTAGCCACTCTTTTTGACCCGACATTAAAAATAGTTGATAAATGGCCTGAGGGCGGTCGTACAACCACTGGCTAGACTTGTTAGCAGGGTAACCGTTCTTTTCCAATAATGTTTGGTTACTCACATAATGAGCATATTTTTTTTGCGGCTCAAGATACCAGTCAACAGTTAAGTTAGTTTGTGCAGGGTGTAACAATAGAGCCTGAGTTAGCCAGCTTTGTTTTGGGGCTACTAAAACAGCATCTCGAATATCAGCATACTCTGCAAGGTTGCTATTGATATTTGCTTTTTTTTGCTCAGTGGACAAAATATTATTGTGCCAACGTAGTGTTAAGCCTTGAGAAAAAGACTGTTTATTAGGTAATTCAAGCATCAAAACCCTAACATAATTTGCTTTTTTCAACGCTGGCCATTTATTTAAAATAGTATATTTCGCAGCAATACTTGCCTTACCAGAATACAATGAGAGCATACCATCAACATGAATTGTTCGCATTGGTACAGGCAGAATAAGAAATTTTGTCATACCTTCTGTAGCCATACTTAAATCAAGAGATATTTCTAGCGTTTGCGACCACAGCGGTGAGCTGTAATGCAAGATGAACAGCATCAAAATCTTAACTAAATTGTTACGCATTAATTCTACTCCAACAACAAGGTTGCTTTAACAGGTCGATGATCTCCTTTAAAAGACTTTAAAACAGCAACATCCTGAATCGATATACCATCTGAATATAAAATATGATCAATTCTAACACCGTGCCATGAAGTAAACTTAGTATAATTAAAGCCTAGCGCAAGCTCTGCAACGGCATTATTAAGGTCACTAAAGTTTTGTTGGTAAAGGGAGTCATCCTCTGGCATATTAAAATCGCCAGCAATAATAAAGTTTTGCCCCTTGGAAAATTTTAAATCTTTTCGCCAACGAGTGATTAAACTTACCTCTAGTTCGCGGTTATTTTCAATTTCCTGAGCCAATAAGGTATCAATAACACCGTAGCGTAGTCCCATTAAGATCGCTCTTGGCGTTTCTAGATGAATATTAGCTACTGCAATTAAACCATTGGCAGTCTTAACTTGATAAAGCGCGGCAAATTTGCCCCAGCCTTGAAATGCTTTTCGATCTAACGTGGTAATATTGGTAAATGGATATTTACTGACGATACACAAGCCCGAAATACACTCACTATAGTGCTTATCTCCGACTAACTGAACAATATCAATTCGCATCGCTTCTTGCAGTAATAATATATCCGGATCTTCTGTTAACATCAGTAACTGAATAACTTCTTTTGAGCCACCGCCACCTATGTTGGCGGTAATGACAGTTAATTTTTTACTACTATTTTCATTATCCCCTAACTTAGGTAGCTGAAAGTCTAAATAATTAAGTGAGAACAAGACTAATATGAACAATATCAACCATTGAAATTTAGATAAGAATCGCCAAAAGATTACCGTACCGAGTACTAATAAAAGTAACCACCAACGTGGAGCAAACAACAGCAGGTATTTAGCCACAAGCACTTTATCACTTGCTGGCCACCAAGGTAACAAGGTCACCACAAGGCAAATAACAAAGCAAAAGGTTAAATAGGGTGTTATCAAGCACCTTAAAATACTTAACACGCTTTAGTGTTGCTATTGTTGATAAATTTCAGCATATTTATTCGCAGAAGCTTGGATAGAAAAGTTGTCACTTATATAGCTAAAAGCCTGGCCGCCAAACTCATCAATAAGCGCGCGATTATTAATAATGTGATGAATTACCTTAGCAAGCTTGTCATTATCATCATAATCAAATAACCAACCCGTTTGATTATCAAGCACAAGCTTAGGATTACCGCCAACATTAGTTGCAATAACCGGTATTTGGTTTGCCATGGCTTCAATAATCACCATAGATAAGCCCTCGGTTTCTGAACAAACCACTAAAACATCAATAGTAGAATATATTTCCTCTCTATCATTTACCATGCCGTGAAATTCTACAGATAAACTTGGCATGGCTTGCTCTTTAAAGTCCATTAAGCTTTCTAAGCACTCTCCATCACCAAAAAAATGTAATGCGACTTTGCTTTGCATATCAGTGTTCAGCAGCTCAATCGCCTTTAATAAACCCAGTTGATTTTTTAAAGAAACCATCCTTCCTACAGAGCCAATACGCAACTTTTCATGCTGAATTTTTGCTTTCTCAATCGGCTTAATTAAAGCACCATTATCAATAACAAAACTAGGGACGCTAGCCCAACCATGATGTTGATGAAATATATCACTACCTTCCTGTGACACAAATGTGATGGCGTCAATATATCGCTCTACACGTTGATGTAGTTTTGGCCAAAACTTCGTTGATAATGGTCCTGCGCCATGACGGGTATAGACTACTTTCAAGTTTAGAAATGGTAGTATATAACTTAAAAACTTTAAGACAAAAGGAGAGTGAATATGAATAATATCAAACTCCCGTAAGAGAAAAAAAACTTTAAGCAATTTAACTACACGATGATTTGCATAGCTATAAACTTTAATACCTATATTTTCTGCTTCTATATTAAGTGCTTCTGGCGGTTCACCCAGAGAAATAATTACCGGTTTTACCCCAGATATTTCTTGTTGTACAGAGCATAGGTCAATCACAAACCGTTCCGCACCACCAATGTTCAAACTCCCAACGATATGAGCAACTTTTACCACTTTATTACCTTCACTATTATAATTTTCTACAATAAACTGCATTCTCCCTAAATATGTTACTATTCAAGACCGAAAATGTAGCTGTTATAATTATGTTGAAAGACTAATCTCTCTTTGCCGCTGGACTACCAATTTCTTTAGATAGCTGTCGAGCTAACCCGATAGGATCGGTCAGTGGATCCCATTCTTTACAAAAGATACGACGACACAAGCCAGTGATCTTATTGGCTAATGGGATCGGAATAAAAAGAAATCGACATAATAAAAAAATTTTTCGTCTAAAAACCCAATTATAAATGGATTGTTCTGAATAAAATTTATACCCCCACCTTTTTTCAAACATTCTACTCGATGCTTCATTAAGTTTTTGCGCCCAAACAAAGAAAAAGTATTTCATATCTTTAATTGTCATACGCGTGCATAAGTTATCAAAGATGACTTTTGAGTTCGGATTAACCACCATGGTCTTCCCTTGAGCTCGAAGCTGCATAGGAATATCTATTTGCTGACGCATTACCATGGTCGGAAAGTCTATTCCTCTTAAATCTTCGGTTTTAAAAGCAACGGCATGCCATTCAAACGTTTCTGTGGTTCGAATTTCATTGGGTATATTCTCTAATAATTCTCTGCGATACTCTTTACTTTCAATCAAATAATCTTCACCATTGTATTCAACCACAAGAATTTTAGAAGTGTAAAGGTGATTACGTATTTCAGCGCCTTGATCCACACCTTCTTTCTCTAAAATTAACGGAGAAACAAAAGATGCGCCAGCGTCAATGCTCTCAAGGAGAGGCGGTAACCAATTCGGATAAACAATAGTATCGTTTTCAACCCAAACTAAAACATCAGATGTAACTTTAGGAACAATGGTTTTAAATAAAACCATGGGAATAACCATTCCACCAAAGTCCATAATCTCAGCATCAGGAAAATTTGCAATTTTATCAACAATTTTGGCTATTAAATCAGTGGGATAACCGACATCAGGTATAATCAAATTAAAGGCTTCATCAGTATTGTCATAAACCGCATCAATACACTCTAAAATACCGTAATAACGCTCTCTTGGCGCTATGACAATAGTTATTGTTGTCATTTGATTCTCCCTTTTATGCTTAAAATTTAACACTATAAGTAGCTGACCACTTAAAAAATTGCGCTTATTAGGCTACATTGACTAATTTAATATTTGATAGTAAAAGTCTAGATGGCGATTAACATAATGCTCCCTAGTGAAGTTTTGATAACACCTTTTAAAGCCTTCTAGCCCCATTAAACCTCGAAGCTCATTATTAACAATTATTTTCGTTGCTGCATCCGCCATTTTTTTAGGGCTATCGCTATCAACCAATAAGCCTGTTTCACCTTCGATAATAGCTTCAGGAACACCACCAATTAATGAACCCACTATAGGCAAACCTGTTGCCATGGCTTCAAATAATACCGTAGCGCCATTTTCTTCCCTTGGCGAATGCAAAAAAATATCAAATGCTGAAAAATAAGATTCAGGATCGGGATTAAAACCAGCAAAAATTACACGCTCCACTTTCAAGTCACTGATTAGTTTTTGTAAACGTAGGGTGTCTTTTTCATTGCCCTTTCCTAGAATCATCAAGTGTACTGTTTTACTTTGTTTATCAAGGCGCTGTTGGAGATCAGCGAAAGCTTTAATCACAACATCTATGCCCTTTTCTAAACCAAAATGCCCCATTGCACCACAAACTATGTCAGTTGGTTTAATTGAGAAGGTTTCTCTAATACGCTTTCTCGCTGCTAAATTGTAGGTAAACCGATTGATGTCTGCTGAAAGATTAATTAACTGTAAGCGCTTAGGTTTAATTAAGTTACTGGCAATAAAGTCTCGCCCTCGGGCATTCGAAACCGTAATGACACCTTCAGTAACTAATAATGACAACATGTTGCGTAATTTATTCTTAAAGTTTGCAGTTTCAAAGTTTAGAGAGCGATGAAAAGTCATAATTTGTGGCGGTGTTTTATGACAAGAGAATTTGGCTAGTGATGAAAAAAATAAGCTTCCGGCATCATGAGTGTGTATTAAATCTATTTTATGTAATGAACAATATTGAGCTAATTGCTTAGCTGCGGCTAAGTCGAATAATTTATTTCTTTCAAAGACAACAGTATCTTCAAATACAGCTAAATCTTTTTCATCAGCTCCTAAATGAAAAACACAGCCTAAAAAAACCTTATGACCTGATTTTTGCATTCCTGCAGCAAGGTTTCGAATAGCCTCTTTACGACCGCCGTTTTCAAATGATATTGTTAACTGAAGTATATTCAAAGACTTAGCTGTATTCGGCATCGAATTTCCTTATAATTATGATTCTACATGACTAAATGTAACACATTAATGACTCTAGTCTAACTTACCTAAAAAAAGCTAATTATTATAAAATCATCGTCGTTATAGTCGCGAGTAGCACTCTCAATTGTAATAACTATAATAAAATAACAATACCAACTTTTCTTAAGCGCTCTTGCTAGCGGCTTATTGATACGGTACTTTGTCTGATAGCTATTTTACCAACATATTACGTGAATTCTTTTGAGTTTAAACTTTACAACCATAACAACGATTACACAGCTGCAATCATTATGGAATAAACACCCGCATATTTTCTCTACAACGGTATTTAATTCTCCAGATTGGCAATTAAACTGGCTAGAGCACTATTGGCAACCTCATTGGCAGTTATGCTCATATGCCATTTATGATCACGAACGTCTTGTCGCATTCGCCCCATTCTATATTCAACCCAAAACACATTGCTTTGATATTTCAATATTATATCCGCTTGGGCAAGGTGAACCTGAGCAATCAGAAGTTGCTTCAGAATATGTTGATATCATTATTTTACCTGGTTACGAAAAAACAGTTATCGCATTATTAAAAACTAAGATCGATATGTTAAATATCGATCAAATCATTTGGCGAGCTAATTTAAACACAGCCCAAATAAATAAATTACTCGCAACAGCTGATGAAGACTTTAAACGCAGCCCACTAGCGAGATTCATCATAGCAACTAATAACTGGCAACTCAGCCAACTTAGCAAAAATAATCGCTCAAGATACCAACGTTCCATAAAGCAATTAGAAAATATTAATGCCCATTTTTGTTGGGTTTCTCCTGAAGATTACCCTGCATATCTTCTAAAGTTAGCTCAATACCACCAAGTACGTTGGCAAGCACATGGCTGTCTGGGGGCATTTGCAGAACAAAGCTTTAAAGACTTTCATCAAACCATAATACAAAAATGTTTTTCATCAAAAGTTAGAATGAGTGCGATAGTTATTGATGATACGCCGATAGCTATTAACTACTATTTCATTGATAACAGAACACTTTATTTTTACCAAAGTGGTTGGGACACAGTTAATTATGCAAAATTTTCAATTGGTATGGCATTACACCTTTGGAGTATTGATAATAATCCCCGAGAATTTTATGATTTTATGATGGGTGCAACAAATAATAGCTACAAATTAAAATTTAAAACTATGACTTATCCGATGAATAATATTGATCACAGAGTGAAACCTTGGAAGATAACATTACATCGGCTTTTAAGTAAGTTAACTAAATATATTGGCCAATTTAAATGATTTAATAGATAATGTACTGTTAACGTAGTGTAATATTCCTATCATGCTAACTGTTATGGCTTGTTCCATAAAAAATTATATAATGGACTAATAAAAGTATGGCTCGTCACTTTCCTGTTGAGGAAGATAAAGACTCCTCTATCGCCTTTTTCTTTTTATTTTTATATACCGCTTCTGTATTAATTAGACCTCATGAAATGTTCTTAGCAAGCGTAGAATGGATCACCATTAAAGTGTTTGCCATTTTAGCTTTTGTTTTTGCCCTAGCAGCACAGAGACCACTTCATATACTTCCTCAACACTGGATGCTACTCGCTTTAGTGCCACTTATTATCATGTCTGGATTTTTAAACGGCTCTGGCATGATAGGTATTGAGCAATCTCAACGAATATTTATTAGCGCTTTAATACCACTTTTTTTATATTCTAATTGCATAACTACGATCAAGCGGCAACATTTACTCATGGCTATTTCCCTGATTGCCGCCATACTAATGGTGCACAACGGTCATGTGCAACAAACAGCATTCCAAGGCGCAGGCTGGGCACTAGACACCAATTCTGTTGGTTATATACTTTTAGGTGAAAGGCGTATTACCTACCTTGGCTTCTTTAATGACCCCAATGACTTGGGAATGTTCTTAGTTATGAATATACCATTTGTAGTTTATTTTTATAAAAAAGGGAATTTTTTCAATAAACTACTTATGCTTGGTGTTCTGTCAGCTCTTTTTTATGGTATATATTTAACTGGCTCTCGTGGCACTATGCTTGGTGCCGGTGCCTTAATAGGTGTTTATTTAATTGTGATGAATGCAGGGCCAAAATTATTTATCGCAATTGCAGTACTGGCACCAATTGCTGCCACAGTTATTTCCTCTCTCCAAAGTAATATTGACGAATCAGCTGATGGCCGATTAGAGGCTTGGTATGCCGGCATATTAATGCTACTTTCTAATCCTGTTTTTGGTATCGGCATGGGGCAGTTTTTAGAAGAACATGGACTCGTTGCTCACAACTCTTATATTCATGTTGCTGGTGAATTAGGAGTGCCCGGTTATTCTCTATGGGGTGGAGCGTTAATTTTTACGGTTTTAACAGGCTATTTAATTATTCGCGATCAAATAGCCAATAATAAATTAAAAGAAACAGATAAAGTAACAAGGTCTACAGATGAAGCCGCGGAATTATTACTTAATAAAACCTTATTCTTTTCTTTAATGGGCTTTATGATCACCGGTTTTTTCATTAGTAGAATGTTTACCTTACTGTTATTTATTTTTATGGGTATGGCCATCGCATCTTATCTTCGATTAGTGAAAATAAACCCAGCTTATAGCGTGCACTTTACCAAGCAACTGGCACTTAAATCGATGCTCTATTGCTGGTCTATTATCGTTGCAGTTTACATAGCGTTAAAGTTAGGCCTTTAATTTGTCTATTCAAAAAAATATCGCCTTACATAGCTTACTCAATAGTAAAAAAAATAATTTCAACTTAATTAGAATGTTAGCAGCGCTTGCCGTTATTATCAGTCATAGTTATGCCCTTGCTTTAGGAGATAGGGGCTTAGAACCAGTCAAAAATTTCCTAGGCATTAGCTTAGGTGCTATTGCCGTCGATATATTTTTTATCACCAGCGGCTTATTAGTGACAAGAAGCTTACTCGTTCGCACAAATCTAACATTCTTCATTGCTTCAAGGGTACTACGAATATTTCCGGCATTGCTCGTATCTGTCATATTTTGTACTGTTTTAGGAGCTACTCTTTCAAGCTTCCCATTACAACAATATATTAGAGATCCAGAGCTATTAAACTTTATAATATACAACACCACCATTATAATAAGTGACTATCAAAAGCTCCCTGGGCTATTCTATAATGCCCCATTAGATAGAAGTGTTAATGGTTCGTTATGGACCTTACCCTGGGAGCTTAGAATGTATATTGTGCTTTGTCTAATTGGCATTTTTTGTACAATACTAAAAAAAATAAAACTGCACCTTGATATCAGCCCTTATGCCATAGTATTAATCGCTATTTTCAGTACCGGATTATATTTTTATTTTCATTTTACCGAAAACAACCATTGGTTCTATTATAAATTTTTCAGGTTTGCATCCGCTTTTTTTATTGGCGGAAGTATATATATACTGAGAAAATACATTTACCTGAACATTAAAGTAGGCGTTATTGCATTATCATTTTTGGTGATTGCGCTTTGCATCAGTAAAACAATGTTATTTATCACTTATATTTTTTGTGTACCCTATTTAGTCTTATGCGCGGCTTATTTACCAACCGGAAAAATACATAACTACAATAAACTGGGTGACTTTTCATATGGAACATACATATATGCTTGGCCAGTACAGCAAACATTAGCGATTACGTTTATTGGTATCACTCCCACCCAAATGTCTATATTTGCAATAGTGCTTGTTAGCGGACTATCAATAATGTCATGGTATTTAGTAGAAAAGCCATGCATGAAATTAAAGCGTTATTTTAATTAACCCCTAGTTTAAAACATAGCGGTAATATCAACGGCCAAATAGAAATTTAAAACGCTTGACTTAAACGTTTAAAGCTATCCAGATAAGCATCGGTTAATTTAGCACCTAGCGCTTGTAGCTCTTCATTTGAAGTAGACATAGCAACTTCCACTGCTGACATTAAATTTTCTGGACTAATCCCCTTAGGCATATGAGGTAAGTCCCAAGTTTTCATGTAATTTATTTGCTTTCTTAAACTTGGCAATAAAGCGACTCTTGGAACACCAAAAGACATAGACGTAATTAAGCCATGTAAGCTAGTGCCGCAATAGCAGGACGCGTTACTAATAATATTCATTAGATCAAAAATATTTCCTGCTAAATATGTATCATAAGCAATATCATCCGCTAACATTGAAATCACCTTGTTAATGCCTGCCGTATCATTATGGCCAGCAGCATTACCTATCGCGATAAAGACCAAAGGTAAGTTAAACTTACGACTTACTTCTGATAACGCATTAGCAAATGCTTGCTCTTTACCTCTGACATGCGCTTGCGATATTTGAAAAACAATATAGCCTTCCATGTAGTTTTCGAGTAATTTTTTAGTGCTAAATGATGATTGCTGCTCAAGTTCTTCAACCGAGATATATGAAGACATTACGGTGGCTGAATCTGGTGCTAATAACGCAGAGTCACAGCCTATTCGTTTTAGTTGTTCCTGTGAAAACACATCTCTAACAGCAACATAACAGGCTTCATTCATCACCTTGCTTAACGATAACATTTTATTTTCATCAATAACGTGAGAAACCCCTGTCGCCCCTACAGAGTTATAAATGATCTTACGTGAAATACCCACATCGTCGCGATTTAAATTAAAAGGTAACTCGGAGGTTAAACCAGCAAGTCGTGCAATGAAAAAATCGGTTATTTTTGGAAAATAATAGCAGGCAATCCGTTCATAAAAAGGAAAGATAATGGTTGGCAATAAGTAGCCATAAGCGGATTGCCAATCGCAAGCAACAACATCACCACCAGCAAGCATTACCGTTGCATCATGCTGACTTTCTTTTAGTGCTTGCTTTATTTTAACCGTTTTTGGTGCGCCAAATTCAGAGAGATCACTATCAATTAGGCCAGCAACTACCACTTTTTTTTCAGGAAATTGTTGTTTTATTACTCGCTCCATAATCAAAGGAAAGAGTAAGTCACCATAGTTGTGCCGATCAAATGCACCGTATAAGATAATGTCATTCATGTATTTCTCTCTCATCATTAGTATATTTTTTAAACTCAACGCTTAATTAAGTTTTTTAGTTCAATTAGTGCCGATCTATCAATAAAAATGAGCGATAGACTAAAGCTTATTCCACCCAACACTATTTGGCTAAACATGTTAAATACGCTGATTTCATTGGTAAATTGTTTAAGAGCAAATACGACAATTAGCATAAAAGTACCGGCAAGCATAACGGGAAGAAACTGCTTTACTAGTGAGTGTATATTGATGTGGAATAATCTACAATTTCTTCTCAGTACTACAATATAGGCAAGCGGAAAACCACATGCCCATGCTAAGGCTAAACCCACCGCTCCGAGATCAACAAAGAGTAAAATGCTCAGTAACAACAAGCTAAGCATAATGATAGCATTAATCAATAAATGCCCAGCCTTTTGCTGGCTTTTAATCGCTGGATTAAATAGCTCCTCGCTAAAGCGTAATGGCATAACAAATAAGATAATCATGGTTGGAATAACGGCTCCTGACCATTTTTCACCGATAACAATTGGTATCACTAAATCAACCACTGAAGCTAAGCCCCAAAAAATAGGTATGGTGACGATCAAGCTTAATTTTTGTGCTTTGATAATATAGCCTTTAATACGTTCTGGTTGATCTTGTATTTTTGAAAAGGCAGGAAAAGCCACTTGCTTTAACAGAGGTAAAATTTTCTTTTGCGGCATCAATGCAAATTGCAAACCAATGGCAAACAAACCCACCTCTGAAGCAGATAGCATTCGCCCAGCAATAGTGACATCAATATGAAGAAAGACATATAAAATAATAGAATGGAGAGTCAGTAAGCTACCAAAACGAATGAAAGGCTTTACTTCAGATATTTTAAATTCTGGTAAAAATGTTATCGGGCTTATAAAGAGTACCATTACCGTTAACAAACCAATTGCGACTATTTCACCTATAATTAAAGCCCAAAAGCCATACCCTAATAATGCTAACGTAAATGTTGTTATGGCTGCGCTAATGTTTGCAATAGCACTGATGATGGATATTTTTTTAAACTGCATCTTTCTTGCTAATACGGCAGACGGTATCACCTGCAAAGCTAACAACAAAAAACACCAAGCATTTAATTTTAATATGCTGGCAACATTTTCTGATTGATAGAATTGACCAACCAGATCAGCAGAAAAAAACTGCAACAAAAACACAGCACCATGAACGAGTAGTACCGCGCCAAAGATTTGTTTCAATATTTTTTTTGTCAGCTCTTTTGCTTGAATAATTGAAGGAGCAAACAGCCCACCAATAATTAAGGTTAAAAAACCAAATAGCGCATCAGCCATTGCCACTACACCGTAATCTTCAGGCATTAATAATCTAATAACCCAAAAGGTCATCAACCAGCGTATTATTTGTGTGGTGATTTTACCTAATGCCACCCATTTTAAAGAGTGCAATATTTGGTGTTTAAACTCTGTACTGTCGCTCATAGCGTGTAGTAACCTTAAATTTAAGCGGACGTTCGACCTGAAAGGCTACGTTTTATTTTTTGTAGTATTTGCCATATTACATTTGGCGTATATTTAAAAATAACGCCTTTAACATAACAAGGTATATTACTTTTTACTTGATGGGCACGAATAAAAGTATCTCCCGCTAAATCATATAAACCTGAAAAAATATAGGAGTAAGCATAGCGAATATGCAATTGCTGTTTAATCAATGCCCAATGACTATGTTTAAATTTTTCAGTTGCAAGTTGCTCAATTTTATCTAAACAAACAATTTCTGCCTCATGCATTTTCTCATCATTTAATGAATAATTGTCACCATGAAAAACATGTACGGCAAGGTGTTCAGCAATAAAATCAAATTCGCAAGTCATAGCCAACTTCAGCCATAAATGCCAATCATCCACCCCCATAAGGGCCCTATCATCATCAAAGCACTCAACTTGTTGCAAATATTTTTTACGCACCACGGCTGTACAACATGTCAGCATATTCATTTGCACTAAGTACTCAAACACCTGCCCCCTGTGCTTATCTTCAAATCCTGGGGTAGATTGCTTGTTATACAAAACATAATCCGCAATTGCACCACAGTAAACTAAACCAACCTTACTATTAGCAAACAATGGCATCTGTTGACTCAGCTTATGAGGTAGCCAAAGGTCATCTTGATCACAAAAGGCAATAAAATCAGCTGTTGATTGCGCAATAGCAAAATTACGTGCGTGAGCAACACCGCCATTAGCATTAAAAAAAGCTTTGATACGATCATCTTGTGCGGCAAGTTTAGTGATCAGCGCTTTCGAACTATCTTTAGAACCATCATCAACTAAAATCAGTTCAATAGCAGGATAATCTTGAGCTAATATTGATTTGACCGTTTTTTCTAGGTATTCCGCGCCGTTATAGACGGGAACAACAACAGAAACTAATACTTGTGACACATTTATTCCTTTTACTTAATATTATATTTAAGCGTAACCATACTCATCAGTCATATAAAAATTGTTCGATTTCTATATTCTAGCCATTAGGAACTTGGCAGGATCGCTGCCATTAATCTAAAAATGTAATATCTAGGTTTAGGAGCTCGCCAACAAGCTAATTCAAAAGTTCTTTGTAAGTTTTTTGCTATTGCCAGTATGCCACCCACCTCATATATTGTTCGCCAATGCTTTCTTAACACCTGTAAGCGGCCATAGTAAATGTATTGCCACTTGCCCGATTCATTGCCATGCCCCGCACGTCTAAACCAGGTCAGCGCTTGATTTATATAGTGAATTTCATGCCCTTGCTTTAACAACACTAGCCAAAAGTCATAGTCTTCAACTCTAATGCTAGGGTCAAACCCGCCTGATGAATTAAACACTGCTCGTCGAATTAATAACGTTGAAGGTAAAACATGTGAGTCAATAAGACAGTCACTGATGGTCAATACCGCCGGTTTATCTAAACAATACTCTTCAGCAATTAACTCATGCTTAAAAATAGCCGTGCCAGTATGGCATGCTGCAACGGCTAGATTCTGGTTAAGATAGTTTTCTTGTAATGCTATTTTTTCTGGATACCAGACATCGTCTGCATCAAGAAATGCCACATATTCTCCAGAGGCATGCTTAACCCCAGTATTTCTAGCATGAGCTATGCCCCTATTTTTGGCATGTTCTACAATGGTCACTCTATTTGAGAAAGTAGCTAAAAATGCTCGAGAAGATTTCGTTGGACCATCATTAACGATTATGATTTCACGTACCGCTTGAGTTTGCTTTTCGATAGACTCAATAGCTTGTACGATAAACTCTTCATTATGATAGTACGGAATGATAACTGATGTTTTCTTATCCATGAAACACTCGACTTTTTTATTATCTAATAATGTTACTATAAAAGTGTTACTTTCATATAATTAATTTGTTAAATTCAAACGCTTGACGCTGTTAAAAATAATAGGAAGATTTTTACTAATGTATACTGCAATTTTTCGCCATTTTTTAATGCCGACATATGAACTTATTAAAGGTAAAAATCTTGTTGAACATATCAAAAACTATGAACAACATTTAACTTGGAGTCCAGAGCAATTAAAACAACATCAGTGGCAAGAACTACGTAAGTTACTTGAACATGCTTATAAGTATACTAGTTTCTATCCCAAACATTGGAAAGCAGCAGGTATCAACTCAATTGCTGATATTCAAAGCATGCGTGACTTTGAAAGGCTGCCTTTAGTCACTAAAGGCGATATTGCCAGCCACTATACTGAATTGAAGGCTAAAAACTACGCAAATAACATCAAAAAAGCAACCGGTGGCTCAACGGGTCAACCATTCAGGTTTGAATTAAATACTGAAAGCAATACCCGACGTGAAGCTATTATGTGGCGTGGCTATGGTTGGTTAGGTGCAGGACTTGGTGAAAAAACCTTATATTTATGGGGCGCTGACATTGGCCATCCCAGTAAATTAAAAGTACTTAAAAATAATTTATATCATGCTTTTTATAACAGAAAGATGATGAATTCTTTTGCGATGAATTCAAGTAATTTGCATGAATATGTTAACGAAATTAATCGCTATCAACCCATCGCGCTAGTGTCTTATGTTAACCCTTTGTATGAATTAGCACGTTTTATTATCGCAGAAAAATTACAGGTGTTTTCACCAACAACGATCCTTACCGGCGCAGAGCCTTTACATAGTTTTCAGCGCGACATTATAGCACAAGCGTTTAATTGCCCTGTTTACGATACCTTTGGTTGTCGTGAATTTATGTTGATGTCGGCTGAGTGCCAAGAAAACAAAAAGCTCCATATCAATAGTGATCATCTGGTGGTTGAAACTGTCAACGATATTGGTCAAGTCATAAGCGGCGAGTCTGGCGATTTAGTTGTTACTGATTTATATAATTATGGCATGCCATTGATTCGATATCTCAACGGTGATCGAGCAACCCTGATAAATCGACCTTGCGGGTGTAATAATCCACTCCCCATCATGAGCAGCATTGACGGGCGTAAACTCGACATTATCAAAACAGCTTCAGGTAAAACTATTCCTGGCGAGCTATTTCCACATTTATTTAAAGAATTTGAAGGTATAGATAAATTTCAGGTAAAACAAAGCACGATATCATCTTTACATATATTATTGATCACTAATCAGCAATTCTGCGAACAAGATAAAAAAACAATCGCGGAAGAGATAAATAAATATGCCGCTAATGAATTAGAATTAATTTTTACTCTTGTTGATGATATTCCACTAACAATCAGTGGTAAACATAGGGTTACCATTTGTGAAATCTAATCAGAAAAAACCTACCTTAATTATAATTACCAATCTTTATCCATTACCTTGGGAGCCGAATCGAGCCACCTTTAATCGTCAACAATTCGCTCAGCTCAATAATAGCTTTGAAAAAAGCATGTTAATTCCGATCGCTTTTCCTGAATGGTTGAAACACCGAAAGCAAATTAAGCAAACTCAAAACTTACGTTACGTACCTTACTTTTATCTACCCAAATTAGGCCGACGATTTTACAGTGCTATGATGTTTTTCTCTATTATGTTGCATTCAGGTTTATGGCTGTGGCGTAAAAAACCGCAAAAAATATTAGCAAGTTGGGCTTTTCCTGAAGCTGTAGCCGCAAGTTGGATTAGTAAATTGCTGCATTGTGACTTTTATTTCAAAGTACATGGTAGTGATATTAACTTACATGGCAAAGTATCAGCACGCGCGAAACAAATAGTAAATGCGAGTAAAAATGCAAAAGGCATTTTATCAGTATCTCAAGCACTTGCTGATGAAATGATAACTATGGGTATAGCAGCAGCAAAAATTCATGTTATTTATAACGGTGTTGATCACCAAACATTTCAACTTAATAATGCAACATTAAATAACGCATGTGATGAATATGTTTTATATGTCGGTAATTTGAAAAAGGAAAAAGGTGTTATTGAATTACTCAAAGGTTTTGCTGCTATAAGTGCAAAATATCCACGACTTAAGTTAGTGTATGCAGGCCCAGGTAACTTGAGTGCTGAAATTTTAGCAACAGCAAAGTCAATGGCACTCAGTGATAAGGTTACTTTGCTTGGTAGCGTTAATCACGCAAAACTACCTGAGCTTATTGGCCAAGCAAAAATACTAGCATTACCTAGCTATAATGAAGGGGTTCCGAATGTCGTACTTGAAGCTATGGCTTGTGGTACACCGGTATTAGTCAGTGATGTCGGTGGTATCCCTGAAGTGGTCAATGAAAGTATTTGTGGCAAAATCATTACCGCTAAATGTGAGACAGCCGTAGCAGAGGGTTTAGATTACATCCTAACTAAGCAATGGAATAGAAAAGAAATACAACGACATAGCCAACAGTTTTCTTGGCAAAACAACGAAAAGCAACTATTACAGATGCTAAACATGATTAATATTCAAGGGTATAAATCTTAATGGTTGCTGTTACAATATATGCTTGTCTGAATAATGGAATAATCATTTAATGCTTAGTAAACTAAAGTATCTCCTCAGATCAGGGTTATTACCTGACCGATTATTTTTATTGAGCAAAACTCAGCATGAAAAAAAACTCTATTTGACTTTTGATGACGGCCCTGTGCCCGGGGTAATAGAACAACTGCTCGATTTACTCGATATACATCAAATTAAAGCGACATTTTTTGTCATCGGTAGCCGTGCAGAACAAAATCCTCGTTTGATAACTGAGATACATCAACGCCAGCACGCCATCGCTAACCATTCATTTAGCCATCCAGAGTTTCATAAAATCTCGCATGCAGAGAAAATATTACAAATAGATAAAACAAATCAAATAATTAAAAAAATAACGGGCCAATCTTGCTCATTATTTAGAGCACCACAAGGACGCTGGGATATAAAACTGCTGCTCGCCATGCTAAAAAAACAAATAACCGCGGTGCATTGGAGTCGTGATTCCATGGACTTCTTAAAAGAGCCGGCAGAAAAAATTGTCGAACGTTTTTTAAAGCAACCCGTTAAATCTGGCGATATTATCCTATTCCATGATGATGACAACGCGTGTGTTGACGCACTTGCAATATTAATTCCTCAATGGCTTGAGCAAGGCTATTGTTTTAACGCATTGGAGAGCAAACACTAGTGAATATATTATTTCATCATAGAACCCGAGGTCGAGGCGCTGAAGGCGTTCATATTCGCGGTGTAGTTAAAGGCTTAACCCAACTAGGTAATACCGTGAGTATATTATCTATTCCAGGCGCTGAACCTGAAACTGAAGAACAAGCCGCGCCAGCACAAGATAATCATATAAAAGAGAAAAAAAATGGTTTTTCTTTATTATCAGAAATCACCAAGCATGTCCCTGAGTTTGTCTTTGAAATGTTCGAACTCGCCTATAACTTACTCGCAGTTTTTAGGCTTAAGAAATCAGTGCAAGACAATAACATCAGCTTGATTTATGAACGCTATTCCTTATTCATGTTTATCAGTGTTTGGTGGGCAAAACGTAAGAATATCGACATCATATTAGAAATTAATGATTCCTGCCAAGTACACCGGGTTAGAGCTTTAACCTTCAAAAAATTGGCCGCTAGAATTGAATGTTGGATTTTTAAAAATGCTACCGGCTTAGTATTCATTTCTAGTCGCTTTAAAGAAGTTGCCGAACAAGCTTATGGCGAAATTGCCCCAAGTGTGGTTTCGCCAAATGCAGCCGATTTAGATAAGTTTATTATCGACAAACCTGCTGGTATAGCACTGCGTAAAGAACTCGGCATTAATGATAAGTTGGTACTCGGTTATGTAGGAGCATTTGTACATTGGCATGGCATAGATTGGTTTGTTGATTTAATTTGTCAGCATTTACCAGAGCACCCTGATCTAGTATTACTTTTAGTCGGTGATGGGGTAGCCTTTGAACCGATAAAAGCTCGAATAACTGAAGCGGGAGTCGGCACACAAGTAATTTTAACCGGAAAAGTCGAACATAACAAAGTAGCAAACTATCTATCCGCTATGGATTTTGGCATATTACCCGATTCAAATGACTATGGTTCGCCCATGAAGTTATTCGAATTTATGGCGATGGGTAAAGGTATGATTGCACCTGATTTTTCTCCTATCGCAGAAGTTGTTTGTGATAATGAAAACAGCTGGCTATTTCCAGCTGGAGACCGTAACGCCTGTATCGAAAAAGTGCTAGATATTGCCAATAACCCTACGGCACATACTCAGGTTGGTATCAATGCCCGCGCTTATATTGAAAGAGAGCGTCAGTGGAAACATAATGCTGCCCAGTTATTATCACTCACCAGCCGAGAGCTAAATTAACATGCAAACTTTAAAGGCCGACTTAAAAAGAAAACAACAAATTTTTGCTGAAGATGGCGCGGACGTCAGCATGCTTAGAATTTTCATGGCCGATGGCACAAGTGCTAATGTACTTTATCGATGTATGCGTTGGTGTGCTATTCGCAAACTTGGCTTAGTAGCTTATTTTTTTCAATGGCTTAACAAATACTTAAATGGTTGTGTTATTGGCAGTGGTGCCGACTTTGCCCCTGGTTTTGTTATTATGCACCCAGTAGGTATCGTGATTAACTCTAAGGTCACTGGCGGTAATAATATCACCTTAGAAAGTGGTGTGGTTATTGGCGATGAAAAAGGTCAATCCCCAAAACTAGCAAATAATATATTTGTTGGTGCCGGTGCAAAAGTTATTGGCGGCATCACTGTTGCTGAACATGTAAAAATAGGCGCTAATGCCGTATTAACAAAAGATGCTTATGCTGGCTCAACTATGCTGGGAATTCCCGCCAAAGCTTATAAGAAAAAATCTGACGAGGCGTACAATTAATGGAAGCATTGTTTTGGCTTAGCATCACAGTAATTATTTATAGTTACTTTATTTATCCATTAATGTTGTTTATTTTTAGCGGTATCAAACAGGCCTTTAGTGATACAAAGTACTTATGGCGTAGACGCCAGCGCCGCACACTCGATAATAGAGATTACCCTGCAGTAACTATCATCATTGCCGCTTATAATGAAGAATCTTGCATAAAAGCTCGAGTGGAAAACTTATTAACACTGGATTATCCACATGAGAAATTAACATTTTTAATTGGCTCAGATGGTAGTAGTGATAAAACAGCAGAGATATTGTCACAATTCAATATTGATAACTTACAAGTTTATATTTTTGACCTGAATCGCGGTAAGATGAGTGTTTTAAATGACCTTGTAGATAAAGCCCAAGACGATTTTATTATCTTCTCCGATGCGAATACCCATTTTCAAACTGATACCGTTCAACAACTGACGCGACATTTCAACAATAAGAACATTGGTGGGGTATGTGGAGAGCTTCATCTCGTTGATGGCGACTCCGGCGACAATAAAGACAATGTTTATTGGCGTTATGAACAAGTGTTAAAATTTCATGAGTCGCGACTAAATGCATTACAGGGTGCCAACGGTGCAATTTATGCCATTAGAAAGTCCCTTTTTATCCCTCTGCCCAGCAATACCATTGTCGATGACTTTCAAATTGCCATGAATGTTGCTAAGCAAGGCTTTCGATTAGTCTATGATCCTGAAGCCGTAGCCATCGAGGAAATAGCGCCTAATCTTGCAGAAGAAGAAGGTCGAAGGGTGCGTATTGGTTTAGGTAACTACCAAGCATTTTTTAAGATGTCTTGGGCCTTGAACCCACTATTAGGCTGGCGTTTTATCGCTTACTTCAGCCATAAAGTTTGCCGTTGGTTTATACCACACTTTATGTTAATTGCATTGCTTAGTAATATCACTTTACTGGAGCATAGCTTTCATCTCTGCACCCTGATAGCACAATTATTATTTTACTCTCTTGCTTTTTATGGCATAAGAAGACAGTCAAACGGCAAAAAAATTTCAACTTTTATTGCCCTTATTGCATTTTTTGTTGCCATGAATTTAGCATTAATGCGTGGTTTTATTAAATATTTTAGTTCCAATGTACAAGGGACTTGGCAAAGGACAACTCGCTAGTGATCATATTATTTTTATTCTTAATAACTTTATTTTTGTTTTTTCTAATTCTAAAAAAGAAAAATATGCTGCAATGGCTACCACAATACATACAGCAACGAATGAATAAAGTGACTAACAACACAGTAGACACTAAGCATATTATCTTCTCCTTTGTTGACCATTATGAGCCACAATGGGGCAAACCCAATGATATTGAAATTGAGCGGAGTCGTGTTGACCGTTGGTGCGTTGAATATCCGGCAATGGCCAGTAAACACAAGGATGCCAATGGCATACACCCACAACATACGTTCTTTTATCCAGAAGAAGAATATCGAGTTGAACATTTAGATAAAATAGCTAAATTATGCCGCGATGGCTTTGGTGAAATTGAAGTTCACCTTCATCATGATAATGATACTTCTGATAACTTAAGGGCATCTATCACTAAATTTTGTCATGTTTTGCATAATGATCATGGAGCTTTGTCTCATCACCCTGAAACCGGGCAATTAATGTATGGCTTTATTCATGGTAATTGGACACTAGATAACTCAGGCCATGACGGTAAGCTTTGCGGTGTTAACGACGAATTGATCGTATTAAAAGAAACCGGGTGTTATGCAGATTTTACCTACCCTTCTGCGCCTCATAATACCCAGCCTAAAACAATTAACAGCATTTACTACGCCAAAGACGATCCTAACCAACCAAAATCTCATAATACAGGCGTAGATGTTAGTGTTGGTGGTAGCGCATGGGGCGACCTGATGATAGTCAATGGCCCGCTAATGCTGAACTGGAAAAAATTAAAGAAAGGTATTTTCCCACAAATCGAAAACTCCGATGTTCGCAAAGGTATGGAACCAACTAAAGATCGGGTCGATTTATGGGTCGAAGCCAATGTACATGTCAAAGGACAGCCCAATTGGCGGTTTATTAAAGTGCATACCCATGGTACACAAGAAAGAGATATGGATGTTTTATTAGGACAGCCTGTTGATGATATGTTCTCTTACTTAGAAGCTAAGTACAACGATGGTAAGCAGTATCAATTGCATTACGTTAATAGCAGGGAAATGTTCAATATGATAAAAGCCGCCGAAGCAAATGAAGCAGGGAGCCCCCATAAGTTCCGCGACTATATTTTACCTAAACCTAATTTTATTGCGAAATAGCTTATGTTACTCAATAAAGTTAGAACTAGAATTATGCGCCACTTGGGTATGACAAAGGTCTTATGGCGCTATCGCCAAAATGGCGTTTACTGCTTTAATTTTCATCGTATTGGCGATGCAGATAAATGTCAGTATGATCCAAATGTTTTTTCTTGCAGTGCAAAAGATTTAACAAAGCACCTAGATTTTATCAAAAATAACTTTGAGATTATTAATCAAGAGCGCTTTATTGAAATCATAGAAAGTACGCAAGTGGTGGACAAAAAGCTCGCTTACATTACCTTTGATGACGGTTATTTAGATAACTATCAGCTGGCCTTTCCTATCTTAACGGCCATGAAAATACCTGCTACTTTCTTTGTTGCGACCGGCCTCATAGAGTCACAAACAATCCCTTGGTGGGATGAAATAGCTTGGCACATAAAGCAATGTGATTTAAACGAACTTAAGTTACCGTCATGGAATAAGGTCATCACTTTATCAGCAAAAAACAAAAGTGAAAATATCCGACAAGTACTAAGTCAATTCAAATCTGCATCAACACAAATAGAGGCTCAATTAGTTGAATTGCGTAGTATTACAGGCTTATCGCTGTCGCATTACACCAGTGAATTTATGACTTGGGCACAGTTATTGGAAATGGAGTCTGCCGGTATGACTATCGGGGCACACTCTCACTCCCATCGTATTTTTTCAAGTTTAAATGCCACAGATTTGTCACACGAATTATCTCATGCAAAGAAGCTATTAGAAGAGCAACTAGCCAATGAAGTACTTTCTATTTCTTACCCGGTTGGCAATGCTTCAACCTATAACAAAGACATGTTTGATGAAATAGAGCATCAAGGCTATCTGCTTGCTTTTACCTTCCGATATTTTATCAATCAGCAATTAAGTGCTAATAAGTTTCAATTAGGTCGATTTTCTATCTCAGAGGCTTTTGATGAAATTAAATTTATGGAATTGTGCTTAAATGCCCCAACCCTCTAGTTAGAATAGCCAGATAACCTGAACTTTAACCCTTATTACTACTATAAAATTTAAAGTTCGGACGATCATGAAGAATATTACAATTAAAAATTAAGCTAGCCCCCTTTAGAGCTATGAATTTTTACATTGCCATTAACTTTTAAAGCACTTAACTGACAACTAACGCCCCTTGCCAAATAAAACAATTTCAACAGTGCGAATTAGGATAAGTAAATCCAACATAAAACTTCTGTGTTTGATGTAATACAGATCATATTTAAGTTTTTCTAATGAGTCTTCTTCAGTAGCACCATAAGGATATTTCAATTGTGCCCAGCCAGTTAAACCTGGCTTCACATTATGGCGCTCATTGTAATAAGGAATATTTTTAATTAACTGCTGAACAAATTCAGGCCGCTCTGGGCGTGGTCCAACAAACCCCATATCACCGCGCATAACATTATAGATCTGCGGTAACTCATCAATACGATATTTACGAATAAATTTACCAATTGTTGTTGTTCTATCATCATTTTCAGATGCCATTTGCGCACCATTTTTTTCTGCATCAATGCGCATGCTTCTAAATTTAATAATATTAAACGCTTGGCCATCTAGGCCAACTCGCTCTTGAGAATAGAAAACCGGCGCCTTCATGCCTTCATCAAGCTTAATTAAAAGTGCCGTAATAAGCATTACCGGCCAAGTGACCAAAAACAAGAAAAAGCCCATAGTGGCGTTAAAGACCCAATCCAAGGTATTACGAAGATGATTCGCTGAGGCAAAACCATTCGAATAAATAACCCAGCTAGGATAAATTAGATTTACCGCTATTTGACCGGTTTCTCGCTCTATAAAATCCAGAATTTCAGTAACTTCAACACCTCTGATTTTACAGGCAAAAAGCTCATCAACAGGTAGATTTTCACGTCGTTCATCATTGGCAACAACGATTTCATCAATTTGATGCTCTAAAGCATAATTGACTAATGAACTGGTTAAGTTGATTCTGTTTTCATTAACAATGCCATGTTCAGTATCACCATTCATAATAACAAAACCATGCATAAAGAAACCTTGACGGTCAACACCACGACGCATACGTTTTTCAATAATAGAGGCGCGTTCGCCGGCACCAAGCACAAGGACATTACGCTTATTAAAGCCAAAGAAATCAATCTGGAGCGTAAAATACCTGACGCCGCTAGCAATAATCAAACTAATTAAAGATGACATAGCAAGTAGTTCAATGGCTAATGCCCCTGAGCCGTAAAATGGATTAATTAAAGAGACAATAAAAAACCCTATGGCGACAGAAACTAACAACCTTCTGACGACGCCCCTGAAGTTTTCTCTTAGTTTTGAGTTATAAAGCCCCATAGCTAGCGATGACAATTGCACGACTAAAGCGAAAACAATCGCATGAATAAATAAAATATTCAGCGCAATGCTTTCAGCATCAAAATTAACAAAGTTAACTAAGCTATTGAGATACAAGCTAAACAAAAGTGCACTTGCAAAGCAGACAAACTCAATTAAGACTAAAGATTTGCTACCCGCAGATAAATCACGAAAATTTGGGCTAGACATAAGGTTAGAAAGTTCCTTTCTAGTGAGAAAAATAAACCAGTGCTAAACACTTTTACTTTTTAAGTTGTATATTAGAATTGATTCATCGGTAAATGTAAACATCGCATATTTAAAATACAATAATGACAATCTGTTTACAGAAATTAAATAATGTGCATCAGATGTAAAAATCAAATACAATCGGATAGCTTATATATAAAAACAGTTGTAAATAAAAAGGTTAATACCATGGAAAAACGCATGACTACTACATTAAAAGCGCTTCTATTTCTTACACTGGGTTACATTGTAGCTGGGTGTAGTTCAGCCACACTACCTCCTGCAAAAATTCATCAATCCAATACCATTGATGTTGATTCATATAAATATCTCATTGGTGCTGGCGATGTAGTCAATATTTTTGTTTGGCGTAATCCTGAAGTTTCCGGCACATTTATCGTTCGTCCTGATGGTATGATTACCACCTCTTTGGTAGAAGATATTCCCGTATCAGGAAAAACACCGACAGAACTTGCTCGCTCAATTGAAGAGATACTCGCCACCTATTTACGAGATCCAGTTGTTACTGTCACCGTAAATGACTTTGTAGGACCATTTAGCGAACAAATACGCGTTATTGGTGAAGCGACAGAGCCACAGGCTGTTAATTATATTCAACACATGACCTTACTGGACGTTATGATCCGTGTTGGTGGTCTAACTGAATTTGCTAATGGTAATGGGGCTGTACTAGTACGAGTAGAGAATGGTCAGCAGAAACAATACGATATATTTATAGAAGACTTAATCAAAAATGGTGAGATATCGGCTAACGTTGATGTGTTACCTGGCGATATTATTGTTATACCTGAGACATGGTTTTAAGCGCAATAGAGTTATTTACCTGTTTTAGAGGTCGGGAATGCAAGAAATTATAGAACAAATTGTAGATTATCTTAAAGGCATTTGGCTTAAACGCCGATTTATCATTATTTCAACTTGGTTGATATGCCCATTAGCTTGGGTTTTTATTTCTCAGCTTGATAATGTTTATGAGTCAGAAGCTCGGATCTATGCCGATACACAGTCGATTCTTGGCCCGTTGTTAAAGGGGTTAACTGTAAAAACTGATCCTGAAATACAAATTCGCTTAATGATAAAAACGCTGTTAAGTCGCCCGAATCTTGAGCGTATTACCCGTATGACAGACTTAGATGTACAGGCGAATACCCCTGAGGATTATGAGTCATTAATTGATGACTTAAAATCCAATATTATTATTAATAAAACCGGTGGACGAAAAGAGAATATTTTTACCATAACCTATCAAGATAAAGATCCAGAAATGGCGAAAAATGTTGTTAATTCAGCATTAACTGTCTTTATTGAAAATACTTTAGGTGAGAATCGTAGCGACTCTAACTCAGCACAAAAGTTTTTAGATACACAAATTAAGGAATATGAGAATCGCCTGTTGGCTGCAGAATCGCGATTAACTAGCTTTAAACAAAAATATAGTGGTGTACTACCTGATCAGTATGGCGGCTATTATCAAAAGCTGAATATAGTCAAAGAACAATTGAAAATAGTAGAGCTGAATTTATTAGAGCAAGAAACTCAACTTAAGTCAGCAAAAGCGCAGTTAGTCACATCTCCAACTGATAGCGCTAACTCACAAAATAAAATCATGAATTCTAATAGTATTCAAACCACTTATGACGATCGTATTTCTGAGTTAGAAACCTCTTTAGATTCACTACAGTTACGTTACACCGAAATGCACCCCGATGTAAAAGAAGTTAAACGCCGCCTAGAGCATCTGACTCAACAACGCAGTAAAGAAATTGAAGAATATTTAAGTGCTACTAAAAATGGCAGTAACAGTAAACTGTCAACTAGTCAGAATCCCGTCATTCAGCAATTACAAATACAAGTAAATCAGCTAGAAAATCAAATTGCATCTACTACGGTTCGTGCTAACGATTATCGCCAGCAAGTGAAAGAATTAGAAAGTAAAATTCATATACTGCCTGAAATTGAAGCTGAATTAACTTCACTTAATCGCGGTTATGAAATCACTAAGAATAAGTATGAAGAGTTACTCAATCGCAAAGAAACAGCGCAGTTAGCTCAACAAGCCGATGAAACGACTAACCCGATTCAATTCAGAGTTATCGACCCTCCTAGAGCTCCTACCGAGCCTGCAGGTCCAAAGCGTATTCTATTTTTAATCGGAGCAACTATTTTTGCTTTTGCTGTGGGTGTCGGCTTATCGTTGCTATTTAGCCAAATTAATCCCGTCGTTACTTCTAGTATGCAAGTATCTAAAGCAACAGGAATTCCCGTTTTTGGTATTGTTTCGGCCTCAGAGAACCTTGGCTTACAACGATGGCATAAAAAGAAAACATTGATATTTATCATTTCTAACAGTGTTCTCCTAATAATGTTAGCGTTTTTTATACTTTACGCCATTGCTCCTAATGTCATATTAGCGCCGATTAAAGGAATTTTATAATTTATGAGTATCATAGAAAAAGCGCTAGCTAAACAACAACAAAAAGCAGCGCAAAGCTCCTCTGAGCTTGAGCATCAACCTCAAGACGAAAAAAACAATCATCCGACTGTGGAAGTAGATCAAAAGGCTATATTGTCACTTGATAAAGTCGGTTTAGCTGAGCGTGGTTATTTGATCGATAACGGTACACGAAAAAGTATCAAAGATGAATTCCGCCAAATTAAGCGTAAACTACTGAACAATGCCTTTGGCAATGCCTCAAAAACCCTCGAACATAGTAATTTAATCATGGTGAGTAGCGCTAAGCCAAACGAAGGGAAAACCTTCGTTGCGATTAATTTAGCGTTAAGTATCGCCTTAGAACAAGATAAAACCGTACTATTAGTCGATGCCGATGTCTTGCGTCCTAGTGTAATTCGCGAGTTAGGTGTTGAGGAACAGCCTGGGATTATCGACTATTTGCTTGGTAAGTCAAAACAGGTCAGTGACATACTGTACAACACAGATATCGATAAACTTAAGCTAATTCCTGCTGGCAAACCTCATCACTTATCTAACGAGTTACTAGCCAGTGAAAAAATGGCAACATTGGCTAATGAATTAGCCAACCGTTATCCTGACCGTATCGTTATTTTTGATTGCCCACCATTAATTGGGGTCACAGAAACACTGGTATTAGCCAATTTAATGGGACAAGCAATAATTGTTGTTGAAGAATCAAAAACCTCTATTGCTGACATAAAATTTGCGACTGAACACCTCAATGAAGATTTGGCATTAGGGCTAGTACTCAATAAAGCAATAAGATCTCATAAGGACTTGTATGGCTACTACGGTTATGGCTATGGCGCAAAAGATTAAATTAAGCGCTATTTTCCTCACATTAATTTATTCCAATGTTGCCTTTGCAGGTGAGTGGCAATTTAAACCGAGCATTTTAATCGATGAAACTTATACGGATAATGTTGGCTTAGTTACCAACAACGAAGAATCTAGCTTAGTAAGTCAAGCCGGTATAAATATAGAATCTACCTATAAAGCGCGTAATGCTATATTAAATTTTTCATCAAAAAGTACCTATGCATTATATAGTCATAATCATGAGCTTGATAATGACTTTCACACCGTTGCCAGTGATTTCCGCCTACAACTTTGGCCTAACGGTATTATATTGGTAGGCGCTGCTAATATAAGCAACCAGTCGAAAAATGGTAGTAGAAATGCTTTAGCTGACATAGTATCAGCTGACACGGTACAGGTAGGAACCTACAGAGGAGGCATTGAGTATAATATCAACAATAGTGTCTTTATTGTAAATTCAGCTCTGGGCTATAACCAAACAAAATCAGAAGATGATATTGGTGATAGTGAAGGTGTAATCGCTAATATAAACAGCACTAATGGCAAAGGCGCCCGAGATTTTTTTTGGGACTTAGAACATAGCTATCAAGAACTTAAAAACAATAGTCAAGAGGGCAAACTGAGCGAAAGTGAAGCTAAGTTTGGCTTGATTACCGACTATAAAATTAACCCTTTCATTCGTTACTATAATGAAGACAATAGTGGTAATATAACTAATCCCAATCGTACTATTGAATCAAGTTCATACGGTTTAGGCCTTCGTTGGTTAATTTCACCCAGACTTTATCTAGATACTTCATATAACAAGCCGATTGGTAATAAGTTAGATTTAGACGGTAATGCACAAAAAGAATATATTAATGCCGAGATAACATGGCAGCCATCATCTCGTACCCGTTTAGAGGCTAGCTTTTCTGAACGTTTTTATGGTGATAGCTATGGTCTTAACTTTACCCACCGGAATAGACGTTTAATCAACACGGTTAGTTATATCGAAGATATCCAAACACTAACTCGAAATAATTTTTCAGCAAATATTATCGGCTATTACTTCTGCCCAAGTAGTAGTATTAGCTCAACCGAAGATTGTATTCTAGAAGACGGTACTAATATATTCCCTGACAATCCAAGTGACCCTGATAATCCCGGCTATCAAATTTTTCCGATCCAAGATTTCATCTTAGTAGAAGATAATGTTTTTTCGCTTAATAAAACCTTAACTTGGAACTCGACATTAGCATTAGCACGCACAACTATTACTTTAAATGTTAATAGACAAAAAAGAGATAACCTCGAAACTCGCATTAAAGATGAAACCAGTGCTGCAAGCTTAAATTTCAAGCGTGACATTAGTAGTCGTTCAAACCTCAGTTTAGATTTATCTTATACGGAAACTAACCTACAAATTGATACCGAGTTAGAACGTATCGATCGCTACAGACGCTACCAAATAGCTTACCAAAAATCATTAAATAGCGCATTATTGGTTAATTTAGCAATAAGTTATTTAGACAGAAACTCTAACAGTTCGATACTAAATTACCAAGAAGGTCGCATCAGCGCCAAAATTACCAAAGGCTTTTAGCAGTATGTATGAAAATTACTATGGTTTTAAAGAAAGACCGTTTCAATTGAGTCCAGATCCAAGGTTCTTTTTTGCCTCAAGCCATCACCAAAGAGCGCTGTCATACCTCCAGTACGGTTTAGATCAAGGTGAAGGTTTTATTGTGGTGACGGGCCCTGTAGGCACCGGAAAGACCACTATCGCTCGCAATTTATTAAATAATCTCGGTGACACAAGTATTGTTGCAGCACAGCTGGTGACAACTAAACTCAATCCACAAGAATTACTTGAGTTAGTGGTCTCAGAGTTTAACATTACTGTTGTCGGTGATAGCAAAGCAGATCTGTTACAAGCTATTGAAAAATTTTTGATTCAATTACATCAACAGGGCAAGCGAGCTTTATTAATTGTCGATGAAGCACAAAACTTACCCAGTGAAACGGTTGAAGAGTTACGCATGCTGTCTAACTTCCAGTTAGACAATAAACCTTTAATTCAAAGTTTTCTGCTTGGCCAAGAAGAATTAAAAGCCATTATTCAAGCGCCAAATATGGAGCAATTTCGTCAACGTATTATCGCTTCAGCACACTTAAAGCCCTTGTCCAAAGAAGAAGTTAAAGAATATATTAATCATAGATTACATCAAGCGGGTTGTAATAAGGACGCGCTATTTTCAGATGCCGCATTTGACCTTATTCATGATAAGACACTTGGTGTACCACGTAAAATCAATATTTTTGTCGATAGGTTACTTTTATTTGGCTTTCTAGAGGAGCTTGAAAGTATCAATGCTGAAGCGATCAATGAGGTGGCACAGGAAATGGAAGTTGAGCTAACCGGCTCACTTAATGCCACTGATCTCGCCAGTAACGAACCTCATCAAGTAGTAGTCAATTCTGCAGAAAAAGTTGAAAACATTAAAGAAATATTGCGAGAAGTCGAAGATATTTTAGAAAGTAACATCAAACAAAAAATCAAAATGGCCCGCTATGTCGATAAAATGCTCAAACATAAGAGCCGTATTTATACTGATACTGACGCTACCGAGACAACAAAAGAAGAATAATTACTCATACCCGAGCATGATGAATACATATTGATATAAAAGCCGCGTTAAGCGGCTTTTATGCTTCAGGATTTAATTTAAAAAGCGCTTACAACTAATCATTAATCGCTAGCTCATATTTCTCAATCAGAGAATACAGGGTCGGACGAGTAACACCTAACAGCTCTGACGTTTTAGACATATTGCCATCAGCTAAAGCATAAGCTTTTTGAATAGCGATTGATTCAGCTTGTTCACGCACAACCCTTAAATTAAGTGATAATTCAAAGCTAGCATCTTGCTGATCAAAAAAGCCTAAATCTATTGCAGTAACCTGTGTCCCCGTCGTCATAATTACCGAGCTTTTGACTTTATTCTGCAATTCGCGAATATTACCTGGCCATTTATGGCCTTTTATAGCGCTTAAGGCATCCACAGAGAAACTTTTAACGTTACGCTTATACTCTTTAGCGTAATGTTGAAGAAAATACTGTGCAAGGATGATAACGTCCTCATCTCTATCTCGTAACGGTGGAATATTTAAGGTAATTTCACTGACCCGATAAAATAAGTCTTCTCGAAAGGTTTTATCTGCAACCATTTGCTCAAGGTTTTGATTGGTTGCGCAAACAACCCTTACATCAACAGCAATTTCTTGGCGACCACCAAGGCGTTCGATACACTTTTCCTGTAAAAAGCGTAGTAATTTAGCTTGTAGGCTATATGGCATATCTCCTATTTCATCAAGAAATAACGTTCCGCCTTCTGCACATTCTATTTTGCCTTTGGTCGTACGATGTGCACCGGTAAAAGCACCTTTCTCAAAGCCAAATAATTCACTTTCCAATAATGTTTCAGGAATAGACGCACAATTGATGGCAATAAACGGTTTATTTTTACGATCGCTGGCTAAATGTACCGCATTCGCGGTCACTTCTTTGCCTGTGCCACTCTCTCCTAACAGTAAAGCCGTTATTGCTGTTGGTGCAATACGCTTCACCATCATACGTAAGCGGTCAATACTTTCGCTGTTACCAATAATACCAATATCGCTACCTGCAACAGCACGCATTTTACGATTTTCGTCTTCAATTGCCGCAACACTAAACGCTCGAGCAACAATGACATTGATCACTTCAGTGTCCACCGGCTTTTGATAGAAATCATATGCGCCAGCAGCAATAGCGGCTAGGGCATTCGTTCGATCGTCATTACCGGTAATAACGATAACTTTACTGTGTGGAGCAATAGTTAAAATTTCTTGTAGAGCCGCTAAGCCTTCTGAAGCATTGGCCTCATCAGGCGGTAAGCCCAAATCTAAAGTGATAACTTTTGGTTCATGGCGCCGCACTGCTGCAATAGCACTCTGGCGATCATCTGCTAGTACAACGTCGTAGTCCGATAAGCTCCATTTCAATTGTTTCTGGATACCTTTATCATCATCTACGATTAGCAACTTTTCCATTTTAATAAAATCCTTATAGTAAATCTTGACTACTTATGGAGCCAGTTAATCTTAATGGTAAATCAATAGTAAAAATTGTACCTTGTTTAGGTCTACTCTCTACTTTAATAATACCGGCCATACTTTCGAAGAATTGTTTGGCTTCGAAGACACCAATGCCCATACCCGCATTACCTTTGGTGGTATCAAAAGGTCGAAATAAGCGCGAATTAATAAACTCTTCACTCATACCACAGCCATTATCTTCAATGATAATTCTAATTATGCGTTTCTTCTTAATTAGTGACACTTTTACCCAACCATCGCTGGCTGTTGCTTCTTGCGCATTCTGTATCAAATGCTGTATCACCGACTGGAACGACTCACTATCAATAAAAGTTTCACAAAGATCCTGTTGTGTAACTTCAACCTTGGGTAGCCTTATATTACACTGCGATACTACTTTTGTAACGATTGTTGCTAAATTGACTTGGCTATGTGAAGACTGCTCAACTTGTTTTTTTCTCAGTTGCGATAAGACTTTTTCTAAGCGTTGCGTTGCCGACTCTACCGTTTCAAAAACATCATCAATAAATGCTGGGTTATTTCGGTGCTTTTCTGCATTAGCCGTAATAAGTGCTAATTGTGCTTGGACATTTTTTAGATCATGGACCAGAAATGCTGACATACGATTAAAGGCATCAAACTGCTTTGACTCACTCAGCTTATCAGTGGCTTCATACAAAGAAATGAAATTACCTAACTGTTTAGATACGGCAAATAATAGATCTCTATCTTCCCAATTAAGTTGCCTAATTTTGTTCGCATCAGCCAATAAAAATAAACCATAAAAGGCTTTACCAATAAAAATAGGAACAATGATTTGAATATTTTTACTTCGACATAAAGCTATATCTAATAATAAGTTAGGATATATAAGAGGCGCATCTTCGTATTCATTAACATCAATAATCCAACCTTGCTGTTGACAAAACCTGCCAACCTCTAATAAATGCTCTTCAACATCCTCATCAATATCAAGTCCATCGCTATATTGCACTTGATAATGCTGATTCGAGACTTTTTTTATTATAGCGCCTTTTAAAGCATCAACTTTTGACATCATAATATGTGTTGCCATTTGATAATGGCTCTCACCACTTGATGTTTCAATTTTTTCAATAAGATTTAGCCATTCATCTCGATATTCATATTTGTTCGCAAAAAAGTTTTTAGCAATGAAAACTTTAACTTTTCGACGTAAAGACTCCGTAATCAAAAGGGCAATTAATACAATGCTACTGAGCATTAGAAAACCAATACTAACTAAACTGCCCCACTCGCCGCCGATATAATTAATCACATAACCCGCGAAAGCCATCAGTAATAAATAGCTGCCGGCGATCATCAACATGGAGCTATAAAACACCACATTACGGGAAACAAAAATACGCACTTCACCATTTTTTACTCGCCGTGTACTAATCAGTATTAATGGTGCAACAAATAATGCCAAATAACCACGGCTATACCAAAAATCAAAATCAATATTGCCCACCATAGTCGCTTGCGCATAGAGTACAAAATCAAAAATGGTGACACTGGCTAAGGCAATAACTAATGGCCAAATAGCCCAGCGTACTTGTAAATTTGCATTGCGATATAATTGCTCTAAGAGCACTAACATCCAAAGATTGAGCACAATAAAGAGTAAAAATATATATTCATAAGCATAATCTAACCAGTAACTTGCCAGCCAGCACCCAGACATTAACAGTGACCAAACAGCAAGATATTGTCGAACATAGTAATTACTCACCAACGATCTTAAGTTACGATGCTCAGTATTAAATAATATAATTAACAAAGACCAACAGGCAAGCTCAATACCATCCGAGAGCATCGTCCACTGCAAGCTAAAGCCCAGCTTGATCTGTAGTGCAGAGACTAAGTTACTGCCCAGCGTTATTAAAGTGCAAAATAACACCCAGCGCGCTAGTAAGCTGTTATTGCGAGCCGCTATAATCAACAGGGAAAATAAAGCATATGCTGCACTTGCTAAAGAAAAACCAATTAAACCAATAAAATCCATAATCTATAATTCGCTACCTGTAGTTTTAGTAAATAACTCGGTCAATATTGGCACGATAATAAAGCTAGCGATGGCAGAAACACATAAACCTGAAATAATCACCACGCCTAATGGTTGCCATAAACTACCACCTAAGAGAGTTAATGGTAATAAACCACCTATAGTGGTTATTGTTGTTAATAATATTGGTGTAAAACGGGTTGAACTGGCTAACAATATTGCCGGTTTCTTAGCCATATTCTCAGCCAAGTTTTTATTGGTGGTATCGACGAGAATAATGGCGTTATTGACCACAATACCGAACAAACTAATTAAACCTATAAATGCCATCATAGAAAATGACAAGCCGGTTATATACAAGCCTAGCACAGCACCAGTCATAGCAAATGGAATGGAGGTGAAGATAACTAGCGGCTGAAGAAATGATTTGAATTGTAAAACCAAAATAGCGAAGATACCAATAGCGGTGATCAGCATAATTTGCGACAAACCAGCAAAAGATTCTTGCCGAGACTCCTCTTCACCACCTAAAAGGTAGTACATACCTGCAGGTAATTGATAATTGTCAAGATAGCTAACAACCTCAGTGGTTATTTGCTGAACAGAATACTCTTTAGCCGCATCAGCAGATACCCGAGCCATACGCAATTTTTGATAATGAAAAAAATCTGTTCGCCCTTTCTGCAGCTTTATTTCTACAAATTGCCCGATTGGGACATTTTCACCTTGTTGATTAACAATCGTTATATCAGAGAGTCCAGCCAAATCACTTTTTGGGCGGCGGACTAGAATCGGATAATTTTCACCATTACTATCATTAAATTGACCAATAAAGGTTCCTGAAAGCGCGGTTTGAATACTGCTATCTAGCTGGTTGATGTCGATCCCTGAAAGTGCGGCTTTATCATAGTCTATCGCTAACGCTAATTCGGTATTTGCAATCCCGATTGGGCTATCTAAATTAATAGCTCCCGGTATTGCCGCTATTTTAGCTGCTAAATCTGCAGCAACACGCTCAAGATCTGATAATGACTCACTAATTAATCGAACGGTAATTGGCTGATCGGTAACCGGGCCTTGCGTAAACTCTTTAACGGTAATCTTTGCTTGATGCCACGCTGAGAACTCTGTTCGCAATGCAGCTACCAACCTATTAACTTCTTTTTCATTATAAGCTTTTAATACCAACAGCAGCTGACCATAGCTTGCAACCCCACGTTTAGGTATTTCATTGTAGTAAATACGAGGGTTAGAATTACCAACGTTAAGGGCGATTTTTTCCACAAAAGGTTGAGTTTCAATAAAATCAGTCATCGAATGCATGACTTCATTAGTGTAATCCAATGAAGAATTAGCTGGGGTTTCAACATCGATCAGTAACATTGATTTCTCGGCTTTAGGAAATAAACTAACACCGACTTGGCCAAAAAGTGATGCCATAGCAAATAAAGCAATAAAAGCACTTACTAGCATAAGTAACTTAGCTCTCATTAAACGACTTAACCAGGCAACATAGTATCGTTCAGCAAAACTATTAACATAAAATTGTAAGGTTTTAACTTTACTCTCTTTTCGACTAAAAAATTTACTTGCAAGTAATGGTGTCAGCGTTAATGCAATCAGTAAAGATGCCAAGAGCACTAACACAACCGTTACCGGCATAGAACGAACAAAATCCCCGGTATCGCTGGCCAACATCAGCATAGGTAAAAAAGCCAACATAGTGGTTACTGTGCCGCTAGTAATTGCCCAACCGACTTTGCTGGCTCCTAATGCTGAAGCACCTGCCAAGTTACTGGTTTTGTGCTTTTCTCGGTGAATGCTCTCGGTTACTACAATGGCATTATCAACCAATAAGCCCAACGCAATAATTAAACCAACAATAGACATTTGTTGCAAACCAAAGCCAGAAAAATCAAGCCAACCAATAGCAATTAAAAAGGATAATGGGATAGCGATAATGATGACAATCGCTTCTCGTAGCCCTAAAAATACTAATGACATTAACCCGACTAGTATCAGACCTTGCCATAAATTATCAAAAAAACCATTCACCCGACTTTCAACACCATCAGACTGTTTAAAAAGCGTGGCTATTTTGATCGTATCGGGCAAAGTCTGCTTGAATGCAGCAATCTCTTGCTCAATAGCCTCAGTGAGGGCAAATATATTAGTATGCTTTCGCTGTTCAGCGGTTAAAAATATTACTGGTTTACCATCATAATAAGCCAAATAACTAGCTTCACGACTGGAAAACTCAACCCGTGCAATATCTTTCAAACGAATAACAGCATTGGCATTAGCAAAAACCACCGTATCATTAAGTTCATCAATATGTTGAAAATTACCACTGGTTTTAACATTAAACCGGCGCGTGTTTGCATCAACAAAACCAGGAGTAATGTTTATAGCTCGCTTTTGCAGCAAGTTATTAATAGTTGCTACACTGATACCATAATGCTTCAACATAGCTAGGTTTAAATCGACTGCAACGACTTGAGTAGGATAGCCCCAAATATCAGCTTTTTTCACCGTCTCAATAGCTTCTAAACGTTTCTCAAGTTGTTTGGCATGAAATTCCATTTTTTTATAATCAGTCGAGTCGCTCCAAAGCGCTAGCTGAATAATAGCGACACTGGTTGGCGTAGCCTTTAACACTAAAACATCTTGAACACCTGCTGGTAGTGTTGGTTTTACCGTTGATACGGCTTGTTTCACTTCGTTATAGGCAGTATTGGGATCGCTACCATATAAAAATGTTACTTCAATCCGAGCACCACCATTCTTAATTTGTGACTCAATTTTTTTGATGCCTTCGATATCGGCAAACTCTTCTTCAAGCGGATCAACAACTAAAGTTTCAATATCTGTCGGTGATGCACCTGGGTAGACAATTTCCAGTAAAGTGATTGGAATATCAAATTGTGGATCTTCAGAACGAGGCATGTGAAAGTATGACACAATGCCCACGAGCACCAAAAGAAGAACAACAGTAAAGGTAAACTGAGCATTATTAATTGCCATACGAGGAAGAAACATAATGACTATGGCCTAGCCAAAGAATAATTTTGCCAACCTTTAGTAACGACTTTTAAAGCCTCATCATTGCGATTAGCTTGCAAGTAAACATAATCATTGTCCAGTTGAAGCACAGAAAAACGATATTGCTTAAAATCAGAGCTTTCTGGAGATTGAGCAATAACAATGGCTTTACCATCATCATCAACCGCAACTAGCGCAGCTATGGGCAGTCGATAAACAAACTTATCACTTTCAAATGCAATACTAACACCTGCAAGTTGCCCTGCTATCATTGCACTAGTGATGTTCATTTCCGGCAATAAGACTTCAATAGTAAATAAATTATCCCCACTATTGGCAAGCGCAGGAATTTTACTGACAGTACCATCAACAATACCCATATGGCTTATCGACACCCTTACGTTTTGCCCTAAATAGACTTGACTAATCTCTTGCCCTGTTAAGGCAACTTTGACCACCCAGTCGAGCTTGGCAACTTTCAAAGCTTCTTGGCCAGGACTTTGTAATTCACCCAACTCAGTATTGCGAGCTAGCACAACACCGGAAAAAGGTGCATAAATTTGTGCTTTTTCTAAATTATAATAAGCCACTTGATAAGCCGCGCGAATAGTTTCGACCTGTGTAATTGCCGTATCCATATCACGTTCAGAGGCCAATTTTTCATCTAATAAACCACTAATTCGCTTTACATCTCTTTTGGCTTGCGTTAATTGCGCATAATATGAGTTTTTATTTTCTTTTAATTCCGTAACATCAAGTGCAGCGAGCAATTGCCCTTGATCGAAGGCCTCTCCCTCATCGACGCTAAGGAGTGCTAAGTAGCCCGCACTTTTAAATGACAAGCTTAATGTCCTTTTATAATCTAACTTACCCGTTCTCTGTATGGTGTTAGTATAAAGCTCAGCACTGATCATTTCGGTGTCAAATGATTGAGCTATTAACGGTTTTGTCAATGAGATAAGTAGTAAAGTAAGTACAATAAGGAATAATTTCATAGCCGAGTGTTTGCTTATAGGATATTGAGATAAATGATATTCTAGCCTTTACTTTAGGCATCTTCACAACGAAAGTACATCTTTTTCAATGCTAGGATCTGCAATAAATATATAAATGCAACACAATAAAAAGTACAACAAGCACTCAACTCAATATCAATCATCGCTAAATTGTTAATCTCATGAAATTAATAACATTTGAGAGGCTAGTCAATAAATCCATATTCTTGCTAGACATAAACAACGATACTCTATACTATTTGCCGCGCTTAAATCATTTCATTATGCACCCATAGCTCAGCTGGATAGAGCGCTGCCCTCCGGAAGGAGCGGACGATAAATTTGAAAAGTATAACTTTGCAAATTGGGACGAAATTAGATATAAAATTTAGTTAGCGATTACTATCTTGTAATCCCTTACCAATAACCACCCGTAGCTCAGCTGGATAGAGCACATTCCTCCGGAGAATGGGGTCAGAGGTTCGAATCCTCTCGGGTGGGCCACCTACCATACTGATTCCCTTGGGACAGTTCTGGGACACTCAGAATTGTCATTAAATCATAGGAATTTATATGACAAATTTATACCTCAACTACCTCATCAAAGTAGGCGGACACAAAACTAAGGTTTTTATGTCCGTACATTTTATATCAGATTTATCAAAATACTCCTCATCAAATTTTAAAGGGGAATTTTAATGGCTACTATAACTAAACGTGACAATGGAAAGTGGCAAGCAAAGTGCCGTAAGAAAGGATATAAAACTATTTCTAAAACTTTTTCTAGAAAGTCTGATGCTGAAACATGGTCGAAGCAAGTTGAGCTAGACATGGAAAAAGGAACTTTCGAATCAACAGCTACGGCCGAACGAACACTTGTAAGTGATTTATTAGATCGGTTTTATGATGAAGTAGCATCAAAATATAAATCCGCAGATAGTGCTAGGTACACCACGGGATATCTAAAAAAAGTACTTGGTCATATTAATTTAATTGATCTCTCTGTAGATATTGCACGAGAATACAAGGAGTACAGGCTTGAAACAGTGACAGGCGACACTGTTAGGAAGGAAATGTCTCTAATAAAACGCATGGTGAATTATGCGATGACAGAATGGAATATTTACTTACCTAAAGGTAACCCGTTTAATATTGTTTCACTGCCACCGAAAGGTAAAGCACGAGACAGAAGGCTCTTCTCTGGGGAGTTTGAGATTATTAAAGCAGAAGCAAAAAACTACGGTGGCTATATCGGTATTATATTTGAGTTTGCTATTGAAACAGCAATGAGAAGAAGCGAGATTATTAGCTTATTATGGAAAAATATAAACCTAGAAAAAAGAACGGCATATTTACCGGATACTAAGAACGGTTCACCAAGAACAGTACCTCTTTCAAGTAAGGCTATAGAGCTATTAAATAAAACTGAAAAAGCTAATGAACAAGTATTTCCCATTCAAGCAGATTCGTTAGGGCAAGCTTTCCGTAGAGTTACAGCTAGAGCAGAAATTGAAGGCTTGCGCTTTCATGATTTACGCCATGAAGCAACTAGTCGACTATTTGAAAAAGGGCTTCAACTTATGGAAGTGTCTGCTATTACAGGGCATAAAGATTTAGCAATGCTCAAACGCTATACTCATCTGGACGCTGAAAAGTTAGCACTAAAACTTTAAATTTTTTAGTGCCCTTTAGATTAGGGCACTAAAAAAGTAATCAGAATTAAATATCAAACTCCATGTTTAAGCTTTAGGGTTCTTCAACTTACTATCTGTTTTTTCCTGATGTATTGACCAATATTACTTGATCACCACAACATACATGAAAAGGTAAATAGATGCTTTTATTGATGGCTAAAATGAAAGCTCAAAATCATCGTCAGGTCTTTTACTCTTATATTTTTTATCTGTTTGAACTGTTGTGGGCGTTTCTAAACGCTTTTCTTTGTGATTAGTTAGTTCGTTATGATAATCAGGTAAAATCGTTACTTGGGCTTCTGTAGGCGTCTTTTCAGTGTACCCTGTCTTGTAGTCTCCCAATATAGTTACCCCGGTAGTATTTTCAGATTCAGCTAAGGCGTTATTAATGGCATTTTTCCGCTCTGCGGCGGGATCTAATAATGAATAATCTTTTGTTGATGGTGAGTCATTTTTAAAATTATCAGCAGAGATTAAAAGTATTCCTGTATTCTTCAAACAGGAGTGATTATCTGCATCATTAACCAGTTTATTAATAGGCGGTCTAGATGGCGACTGCTCAAATAGGAATTTAAGATTAGCTGAGCTAATCTCGGTGTATCGTATAATTGAATCAATTTTTAATGTACTGAATCGATATACAAAGCCGTAAATCGAATAAAGGTTTTTTCTAAGTTCCTGCATTTTTTTTAGTTTTTGTTTTGCTTTATTCAATAGAAATTCTTTAGCTGAATTAAGCGGAGTGAGAAGTCTAAATACGCTATATTTGTGCAAACTTGGGTTTTCAGGAAATTCAGTAACTTCTTTATTTGGTTCGAGTAAATAGTGATTGTTTAGCTCTTTACGATCATCATAAATATCTTCTTTATTATATGCATTTTCAACTAATTGGCTAACTGCACTTTCTCTCTGATTTGAATAAAGAACATCATCTAAATCTTGTTGATGCGTGTATATCAAGCCTCTATTTTTAAGTTCAGGCCAACTATAGCCAATACCTAACGATGAACCTTTGAAATTATTTATACCTATACTGAAACTTAACCCCTCAATTTCAAAACCGTCAGACTTAACGAAGCAGCCAACACCAGCTTCAGCTAGCCCATCTAAAAAATAGGGTAGTTTTGTAGTTTTGCTACTTTTTTTCAGCACATTATCAATACAGTCTCTTACAGCTTGAACATTATTCTTATAGTGGCTGTTATTGACTTTATTTCCGCTAATGCCAGTAACATAAGGATTATTGTCTTTGTTTAAACCAAACTTATCTTCTAATTTATTACGGATTTTGGCTGATAGAGCAAAGTCATTACCGTCTTTTGTTTTTTTATGTGGGGCTGAATTTTCAATACAGCTTATGATAACGTGAGCATGATGATTATTAGTTTTATGGGTTACGGCGACCCAGTGATTATCTTTATAGCCTAATGCGGGCACGTATTCAGATACCAAGTCATACCATTCGGATTTTGTAAGGCTTTCGCCTTCTGGCAGAGATATAACTACATGTTTAAATGGTTGCTTTACACGCTTGTTTTTATTCTCAATATCCATAAACGCAGATTTAATATCTTCAAGATCTAGCTTCATTTTTTCGTCTGAAGAGTTATTTCTTAAGGGCGTAAAAGGGTCTGCTGAAATAATTGACTTACTCGTACCAATAAATTCAATTTCCTCTGGTTTATTATTTAGAACAAAGCCCTGCTGATTTGTATCAAAAATATAATCGATAACATAGCAGACACGATCTCTTGAATTTTTTTCTTTATTTTTAATATGTTCAATGATCATAGCTCTGCCTCCTCACGTTTTACAAGGCTAGCTAGTTCATATAGCTCACTGCTGCTCAAGGTTAACTCAGCAATATCTTTTATTATATTCCTTCTCTGAGCGTCATTACGATACCATTTCGCCCACCTATAGCAGATGTCTCCGATATATAGAATATTTCCGTTGATGGTGTTTATTAACTCATAAGTTTGAGGTGAGTTTTCTGATGCTTCAATTTTTTCTAATTGACTTAAAAATCTACAGATCGCTTGAACGGTTTCATTTAGGGCGTATGAAGTAACTTCATTAACATTTGGTATAGTTGAATTGCTTTCAGTTTCGGAAATAGATTTAGTAATTAAATGCCTGTGAAATTGGCTAAAATTTGTGAAGTCAGATTGCTCGAAAGAGTATCTAAACTGCTCACTTTCTGAATCGGAAAGGTAGGTTGCAAATCGATGGTTTTTTCGCTCATCGTCGCGAGTATTTTTTAAAGTCATAACAAACTCTCAGTTATGACGAGTGCTTAATTCATCTTGGCTTAGCTTTTTCTCCGTAATCTCGTCTTTTATTTTCTTTGAAAATCAGGGGTCACAATAGGCATTAATTTATTAAAGCTTATTTGACATACCCTGCCAACTTTAAAGCGTTAAAGCTTTACATATCAGTAAGATATACAAACATTAGAACATAAATTGTAATGTTTTTCATCAAAAAAAATGCTTATTTGATATTTGCTAAATTTATTAAATACTTATTCATACACTTTTATAGAGATGCCTAAGGTTTAGATTCTATTCTAAGCTATAGATCCCTTAAGCAAGTTTTTTTAAATATTTTTCAGGATGAAGTGTTTTGTCAAGCTTCACCTCACTAAATTTATCAAATTCAATGCGAATTTCATCATTTTCACTGAGATAAAAGTTTTGTGATGCGTACTCTTCAATATCTTGTTTAAAATGATCTAGAATAGCTAAAACGACTTGTTTTAGCTCTTGGATAGAGTCCTGTGATAAATCAAAATCTTCTAGTTCATCTTCATTAAATTCAATTTTAGTACCATGACTAATTTTGTTCCTGTTACCTAAAAAACTATCATCAAGATATTTTTTTTTGGTAGATACTGCATCTTTATATTTGACGCCGATTATGCGGCAAAAATTTGAAAAAACATCAGGAGATAAGTTATCAGTTGTATTGATAAGTGTTTTATCTTTGTCGTCCATGATATTTGATCCAATTTGGAACTTAGCTTCATCCTTTTGAGTAAACTTATCCATAAAGTTTAATTCATTATTTAACGTGAGAGAGTCACTAGACTTATAACAATTATTAATTAACCCTTTCATAGAAATTGTTTTAAAGTTGACGGTAAGCACTCCAACTTTCAACTTTTGTTTACTCACATAATGAAGATAAAGTTTTGCGGCATTCTTAACAAAGCCTTCCCAATGCGAATAAAGCACTAATAATAGAGATTTTCTAAGAACCTCAACATCTTTTTCTACACATAAAGCGTAAAGTTGTGAGACTTCTTTCTTTCTCCATGAAAGGTCATCATCTAATAGTTCAAGTAGTTCATCTAGCTTCATGTGGGCAAGCCTAATGCATCAAAGTACTCGTAAGATAATTCAGTAAGCAACTTATATCGTATAAGAGCTTTTTGCCCTCTCTTAGTCGCTTCAATGTATTTACCCTGAGTACATATGTCTTTTATTATTTCAAAAATTTCTTCTTTTGATTTCGTTTTTATTAAATCAAAGTTAGAAGCTATTCCCGGTAAAATCGCTTCAAATACTTGTAGGCTAAACTTACCTTCGAACCTTCCTTTTTCTGCTGAATACTTTCTAAATAGTTCTTCACCCACAATTTCGTATAACCGAGTTAATATATTGTTTAACAAAGTTAGTTCTTCATTCACTGAATAATCTGAATCATTAATTAACTTTAGTGATTCAGCATCTAGAAAATCACGGACATGAGTTTTATGTAATTTATAATTTTCAAAGTCAGTTTTTCTAGCTTTAGCAACAAGGTATCGAATTATGAGTTCCATTCGATACTCTTCTTTAAATTTATCTTTTGTAATAGGGGTTAATGAGACAAAAGATTCGGTAGCTTTAAACTCATTAACTGCGTCATAAAAAGTTTCATCGGACATTATGATTAAACAGTTTCTGATTTCCTGATCTGATAGGTGTAAACCTCCAGTATTGAGTCGTTGGAATACCTCATATTGAGCTGTAATACTGTTTTCGGTAAGTATAATATTGACTGACAGCCTTGCTCTTTTTATAAGACGTTTGACTTCCATTGGAAGTGTATCCCAAGTGCATTCTTCCATGGAGGGAATATATTTACACGATGTCAATTTTAAAGGCGAGTATCCTTGTAAAATCCCCATCATTTGAAGCACTGTTGATATCCGTTGAACTCCGTCGACTAAATCCCAAGTACCATCTTGCTGTTGAGCTACAAAAATAGGTGGAATTGGAAAACCTAATATGAGTGATTCCACAAAATTGGTTTTTTGTTCATCATTCCACCTGTAAAGCCTCTGGTAAGCTGGATTCAGAATGATTTCTTTCTCTTTATAGAGGTTAGAAATCTCACCCACACTCATATTATAGAAATCAGACTTAATGTCCTTTCGAGCATTATTTACTTCAGTTATTATTTCACTCATTTCCAATCCTTATTCATGTGGTCCTAAAAACCTATCACCATTAAAGTGAATCATATGTGTTGGCGCTTCTGCCACCCAAACTTCTGTTTCCCAACTAAGGTCAACTAAATATTTGCCCATGGTTCTACGGTCGGGAAAAGCTGTTACGTATACTATGCCGGGCTTGCTATTTTTAAAAAGTACCCGAAGCTCTTTGTGGCGTTTCCCGTCAACTGGACCGTGACTTGTAACTGATTCAATTAAAAGCAACCAATCCTTTTCTGCCCAGTACAAAACAACATCGGGTAGCTTACCTTTTCGATCGACAGTAACTCCAAGTTCGGCCAGTCGACTCTTTCTGAAAAAGTCTTCTTTTGCGCCAGTATCACCCAAATAAATTACTTCTGAACCGGGCGCAAAACGAGGGCCAAACTCAGCGACAATATCATGAATAAGTTGACTGTGAATGCCGGGGCTTAGTTTGATTTCTGTTCCGTCATCCAGAGTTAGGGGGATCATTTGCATTTCTCTTTCGGCAGCATACTGTGCAGCCAAAGTTTGCCTTTCTGCCAACCAGTTGTTTATTGATGGCTCCCATTCATTAGTGCCATATGTAATCAGGACATCGAATAATTCAGTGGCTATCTGGTAGCAAGCCTTCGGAGAGTTCACTGGTCGATCTGGCTTATCCGGGTTATACAGAGCTAAACCACCATCAACAAATTGATGTAGTGTTTGTCTACGGAATGTTTCACGTGTATTTGGCGCATATTCCTTTCCATAAATATCTCTCGCCCAATCCATAATGGGTGTAACACCTAATAAGGGTTTTTCAAGAGCCTGCCAAGAACCATCAGGGGACAAATTTAGAAGAGCAAGAAAGGTAAGCGCTGAACGCTCATTCTGCTGAGCACGTGGCATACCAAGTAAAGTGATTATTTCTATAGCTTGGTCTATCTTATTTTGCGTGCTTAAAGGATTGTTATTGTTATTTCCCGTCATTTCGAAGAACTCCCTGTCTAATAATTTATCTATATTACTCTGTGTTAAATCTATTCTATCTACTTGCGTACCGATGCGACGCAAAGATTCTTTACTTGGGTAATGTATATTCCGTAGATCTGTTGCGTTAACCTGAGTATGACCTCCAAAAAGACGGTAGTACTTATCGAGAAGTGTTGAATTTAAGTAAATGTAAATACCCAATGCTAACTCTTTATCAAATCCGCTTTTTTTCGTATGAATTACATTAAGTTTATTTTCAAATCCAATTAGCTCACCCGGAAGGGATGAGTCGTAAGGAGTTGCAACAATTCTTCGCTTTTCTTCCTTTGAACTAAAACGACGTACAATTACAAAATGGCCTTCATGTTTCCATAGCCAAGATTTTGATTTTTCTGATATAGAAATGGCATTTGGCTTTTTAGAGTCCTTGGGCCAGTTTACACCTCCATTTAGGTGGATAGGGTATATCAGTGGTACGGCACCTTCTTCTATATTTTTTCTCAAGTCATCTTTCAGCCTGAAATCAACAACTGGCCCTGTACTGACTTGAATATCTAAATCATTTAGAGTTGATGTGAATAAACTCAGGCGATCTATAATTGCTTGGTCTCGCTCATTAGCTGCGATATGGATGAATTTTTCTTTGTCATGAGGATTTACTATGCGATTAAACGGTACTGTTCGCGTTGTCATATCCGACGCAGTTATAGTGCCGTTCTGCTCATCTAAATTATCCCCCTCATATTCTTGTTCAAAAATATGAAAGTCAGCGATAGGGCTTGATGTAATTTTTACATCACCTTGTTTTTCACCTTTTACCAAATGAATAATGATATTTTCTTGCAAAACAGCATCATCACTGAAAGCATTGTTACGGCTATCAAATATGTGAATGTGCTTGATAGCTGCTTCTTTAAGCATTAATTCTCTAAATGGCTGATAGTAGGGGCCATTACAAAATGAACGGGGAATTATAGCTACAAGCTCACCGCCTTTTTGGAGTTGTTGAATAGCAAGCGCAACAAATCCAGTGTATAAATTAACTGTTTCTATTCCCGAGGCTCTGAGTGCTTTTCTGTGGTCACTTGAGCTAGCAATTTTCTTGTAAGGGGGGTTAATGATACAGTGTGAGTACTGCTTAGCCTTACTAAATAGCCCTGACTCGTTGCCTGACTTGAGAATGTAATCTTCTAAGGTAAATGAGCTATTAAATTTAATTTCATTGTCTAAAGCTTTGCTTGTGCATATGGCTAATGTTTCGTTAATGAAAGGTACTACTTTTTCTTCTATGTCAAAAGTATCTACAGTAAGAGATAGAAGTTTCTTACGCCGTAAAGCCTCATCTGTAAATGCAGCGGTTAATGAACCTGAGCCGCAGCCCGGATCTATTAAATTCACTTTACCAGAAATTTTATCGAAAAGAGAAGCCATAAAAAGACAGATAGGAGCTGCTGTGAAAAACTGCCCTAAGGCACCTTTTTTAGAGGGGTCTAATGCAGCATTAGCTTTGAGCCTGATTACATCCGCATTTTTTAAAACTGTCAAAGTAGTTATTCCGTTTAATTATTCTGTTTAACTTTTAGCCTGACGAGTATCGTTCTAGGCAAGTAACAGATTCTATATTACCAACGCTTATTTAGTTACTTTTTTTATCCACTTTCTAGTTAATTGAAAAATATGCTTGATCAAATCTAATTTGGCTAAGGGGAACTCTACCAACAAAAGCTTCAGTTGCACCTAACTTCCTGCAAGGTGTTCAAAATATCCTCACGGATAAACATGTTTCAATTGGCTAAATTTTTATAGATTGCGCATGTGCCGGTACCCCCCCAGAAAAAGTAATTTAATGATTCCCAACTGGCTATAGCCAGTTGGTTTGTCTATTGGGTTAATTTTGGTAGGGCTAGATGGAAGATAGTTCGTAATATTTATTAACCAATTTTTTTGATTCTGTAGATATTTGATAGGAATATTGCCCTGTTGCATTTGAATCATCTCTATTAACTATTTCATGTTTAAGGCCAAATAGCTTACCTAATATTGCTTTTACAAAAGCCCCTTTATTAACGGACTCCTTTTGGGTGTTTGAAATGCCAAATAGTCGTTTTTTTATCTTTTTGACTTCTAACGTTTTTCCATACAACGTCAATTTTCCACGTCGTAAAAATTCTTCCATTTCATTTATTTTCTCGTAGTCATAAACCCCTTCCAACGTGTGGCTATTAATTCCCAGAATGCGCAGCACACTTAAGGCTACCATCTGCTTTAGCTTCAGCGTGGTTGATATATCTTGGCTTTTATCTGAATTACGGCAGGAATCTAAGTGGTACATCCACTCTCGTGCCTTACCTTTTTCATCAAAGGTTAGCGTTTCTTTGTAAAGCTCTGGTTTATTCAGTACGTTAAAAAAATCAAATAATTCGAAAATGTATATTTGCTCCTTTTCTTCATCTGATAAAAATAGTGATTTCTTCATTAATTGTTGATATTTAGGTCTTGAAATAGGTTGTATATCTGTCGATAGTTCAATGGGTAATCGTTTTTTGGGACTTGGCATAGTAATTCCCCCAAAATTTTCTATTACGATTTCAGCGCCTAAACGCTGGAATAGAATCAAGGTGTTATTCTTATAGTGTTGACGAAGTATGTTTTCTTCTACTATGCGATCAACAATATAATTGCACCAAATATCATTTTCCACATATTCAAGCTCATCATAAAATTCACTTGCTGTAGTAGTATCCATGACTTCAAATTTCATAATTGCGTCAGAGTTATGGTGATATTCTCCATACCTATTAATAAATGAAATTTGAGTCCTATACGCATTTCTAAAACGGCCTGATGATTGAATAAGTTGTAGTGGTGAAATGGTTTCATGCGCTAGTAAGTTTGATCGGTTAAACTGCTCAAATGTAAAGTTTTGACCTGCGGTAACTGCGGGAGAGAACAAAGTAAAAGTAGCATCATTAAGTGCCTTAAGAGGGCTTTTAATAAACTCCCCCCCTGCTTTACCATTAAGGAACTCCGCATTAACTGTTAGCACTTCTCCGTTCAGTGACTTCTTCATCACATCAGCAATATCGAAATAGGCCGTTGATAATTTTTGCCCTCCATCGCAAAAACCTATTTCACATTTGCTTTCATTCGCTTGGCTAATAATTTGTTCTATATGATCAATTCGTTCATATAAATGTACTTCTTTTTGGGTTTGAGGAATGTCATCGCTATTGCTTAGAATTGTGATTTCTCTGTCTGTTTGCTCAATGATTTGATGCATAGCCAATTCATTAATAAAAGCATCAGCAATAAGCACCTTGGGCTTTTTCAGTAGATTAAAAAAAGTCTTCATCGCCTTTCCGCTTTGCGAAAGCTTCTTATCACCTATCATTCTTTGGGAAAATACGTTTAGACATGCTAGAACTTCATCAACAATGACAGTCTCGCAATTTTTACCATGTTGGATAAAGTTTTCTTTAGTAGCAACAGAGTTCACACAACAAATTAAACTAGCGCATGGGGCTACAGACTCTCTAGGTGGCACATCAAGGTAGTGTTGATAATCACACAAACTTACATTGCCATTTTCGATAAGAATCTCTTGCAGACTTCTAGTCAAAGCAATGTTTGGGGCAATTAACAGAGCTTTTTCATTCTCCTTATTTGTACAATATTCAAATAAGGGAATAACGCCGTGTGTTGTCTTTCCCGCAGACATAGCATCTTTTAAAATAAATAAGCCATTATTGTTAATGAGGTAATTAGATAGTTCATTTTTGTAGCTTATAGCCACGACCTTGATACGGGGGTGCTTTAAATTTGGCTCTATAGCTTTACACACACTATCAAAGTGTTTTGCATAAAGTGACTTAAAGAGTTTTACCGCAGCTTCAGCATCGAGTAAATCTTGAACCTCAGATTTAATTAAAGTTAAAACAGCGTCCAAGTCTATTTTACTCGGTATATTATGTTTAAAATATTCAAATAATATATTTATAGCTACGTCTAAAAAAATTGGTTCATGCGCTATTGATAACAGCTTAATTAAATTTGACTCTTTACTCTGTGAGTTATCCCACAACTCTTTAAAGTCATAGATCAGACTTTCATTAAAGTAAACTTTAATGCCACGCTCATAAGCTGTTTGAATAAGTTGGAAAGGCCTTCTAGCTGTAGCAGCAATTAAAATAACATTACTACCTCTGTGCTGTGCTAAAGTTTCATCGAAATCCACAATTGATGAATAAACAAGCTGTGAATCATCTGGTTTTGTGAATATACATGGGCCAGTTGTAATATATGTGTTTTGTACTAATTCTACATTCATAATAATTTTATCCTTTCATTGATTTGTATTTGTTGTTTTTAATATTTCCACGGCACTAATGTCCCAATGAAAATATTATTTTCATTTCATTTTTCTATTATTGGTTACTTATCTCGTGCGTTAATTGAAATAATTTGAATGGGATCCCCCCCCAAAAATGACATTTATCTATATAGATAAAACATCCGTTTTGGGAAGACCCATTTTGAAGAGTGTTAATAGCCAGCACCCATCTATAGAATAATTTCAGTGCGGAGCACTCGGAATAAATAATATTGCTTATATTCCATCTGCTGAGTTCGGCGTGACGATTTTTTCTATAACGAATTCTTGTAAACTTCTTGCTAACTCAAATGCAAAAATAAGTAAGTGAGCTTCAACGTTAAAGAGTTCAGCTAGGTCTAGATCTACAAAGTATATTCCTTTAAATAAGTGTAAGATCCTTGTGATCTCTGCATTTGAGAAGTTAACGTCACTCAGACTCTCAAAAAGGTAAAATCTTGCGCTAATAAAGCAAATTTCATTTGAGTTAAGGCGATCACTTAATGAGTCGATAGATATTTTGGATATTTCATTTAGTCGTGATAATTCAATATTCATTTACGCGACCTCCTGTTCACATGCATCTAACCAATCGAGAATAGTACTTTTACGTAGGCTTAACATTTCAAAATCATTTGAAAAATTAACGGTTCTTTTAATATCAGTCATATTTTTTATCCTTATTAAACTCTATTAATTTGAACTTTTGAAACAGGCTTGTCATCACGCATAGGGAGACTCAAAAGAACTTTTCTTTCATGTTCTTTTTCATCGATAAATTGCATTACAGTCCCTAACTTCCACCTGTAAGAATTCCCTATTTTTAAAGCGAAAGGTATATCGATACCTTCTTTTCCTTTATGTATTTTTTGAGTTATTGCTTGTACCGACATTCCCATAAATTCACCCAATTTACCTTTAGCGATTAATGTGTGCTTATTCATAAATATTTACCCCTTTATTAAGTTAGAGTTCCATTATCCATAGAAGAGGTTTAGCGGTATGGACACAGAATCTGCTATCCTGTGTCCTCTTGTGAAATGTATGAGGGTTTTGTGTTTTGAGTAGCACTAAAAAGTCTAATTTAAACTCCTTTGAACAAATAAAAGTTCATTATTGGTATAGCGAAGTAAAAGTGGCGTTAGTTGAACATATGCTAGTCAGAATCGTGGAAGTTCCATATAAAAAAAGACGTAATATTCTGGCTATAATAGAAAAAATAGACGTATCAGATAATTCACCTATTTCGATTGAAAAAAAAATAGACGACATAAAATCACTCATAGATGAAATAAATAGGTTGGGAAAAGACAATCATAAAAAAAGGTGGGGGCCAAACGATGCTCAAATTCATGACTATCTTAAACAGCTAATCCTAGACGATGATCTAAACGATTTATTACCATCTAAAAATGATGGTCATTCACCTCTACCAAGTGAAAAAACATGGTCGAGATATCGCCTGGCAAAGAATAAACCTGACAATTATTTGGATAAAGTAGACTCAATACTAGAAGGAACCAAAAGAGCTTATAGCTTTGGCCCGTGTTCCTTATTTAAGATATTAGAAGCTGAAAACGTAACAGAAGCTTTGGACTTATTTAAACTTCAATTTATAAAGCTTGTTACAACCCAATTAAAAGTTGTACGCCAAGCTAAAAAGGAGTCTATAAATCTAGGCTATGATTTAGAAAAAGCGGCAGAAGTGTTTTCTAATATGCACGAACATTTCGGTAGACTTGAGATACCTTACCTAAATAATGAAGCTAATAGATATGACCACTATTGCAAAAGTTTTTTTGCGTTAAAGCGCTTAGCTAGTCCCTATGGAGCTAACTCTGACTTTATCTTAAAAGGTCAAGAAATGAATAAAAACATACTAGCTCAGTCAGAATCATTCTTTGGTTTCATCGGTGAAGACGCTAGTTGCCTTTGGTTAGCTCTTGCGTTTATATCAGCAAAGTACTTTGCTGATTATGATAACTTAAGAACAACATATAAACTTTGTGACGTTCTTAAGGCAATTGAATTTTATCACTCGATACCTGCTAATTTGTGGTTTGAGGAAAATAGAGATCCAGAAAGCTCCGTAATATTAGAGTTTATTGAAGCGCAAACTCGATAGGCTAGTATAGATTTTTTATTAGGTTTGGGACTATAATGGGACAGTCAGTTAGTTATCTCTAGTTATACTAGGTTATTGCTGATTATCCTGTAACCCATAATATATAAAGGGTTCAGTCAGGTAGGTGCATATATTCTCATCCCAAATTCTCCCTCCGGAGGCAGAGGTCGCAGGTTCGACTCCTGCTGGGTGCGCCA
>TARA_R110001592_G_C13192795_1_pt1 | contig 52397 bp, 54 predicted proteins | sample TARA_R110001592 | Tara Oceans TARA_R110001592 (sample SAMEA4398387) | marine metagenome | biome: Polar Biome; feature: [SRF] surface water layer (ENVO:00010504); material: water (ENVO:00002006), including particulate matter (ENVO:01000060) such as... | depth 5 m | reverse complement strand
CCTGCCAAGCCGGTTTCCGCTGCGCGGACCCTCCGGCTTTCGGTTGTCGCGGCGGTCCTGGGGCGGACCCCACGCCTCCATTGCAACGCCCTAAACGGGCTTCAAAGGAGAGAACGCATGGAAGCTTTAAACACCGACATCATCCGCCAGGGATCGATCCAGGAAGTGATCTTGAAGCGGGACCGGGCCATCGAAATGTTTCACAAGGCGATCGACATGATGTACCAGGCCGGAAAGATCGCCAACGACGCGGCGCAATGCTCTTACGCGGCACCGTCCTTCGAACGCATGAGCTTCAGCTACGGCGACGGCGACACCGAGAAGGACAAGGCCCGCCAGGAAATCGATAAGGCCGTCTGGCGCTATCTCCTGGGGATTTCAGGGCTTCGGAACGTCATGGACGCCCAGGCATACCGGGAGTTCAACGACCAGCTCGACAAAGACCCGCCCGAGGTCACGCTGGACAACCTCACCGCCACATTCTCAGACCTGGGGGCGCAGTCCGGCGACCTATTCCGCCGCGGCCTGGTCAACGCCTTCGTCAACCTCGACTACTCGACCTACAAGACCAACGACGCCTTCAAGATCGGCAAGAAGGTGATCGTCACCGGCGCCATGAGCCCCCACGGCGGGTTCTCCTATTACGGCCGGAAACGCGAGGCGATCACGGATCTTGATCGGATATTCCATATCTTGGACGGCAAGGAGCCCAAGGACCACCTGGCCGACGCCTCCGCGTTGATCGCCCAGGCCGACCGCAACGGTGATAAGGCACTTGAAACCGAGTATTTCAGGTTCAAGTGGTTCAAGAACGGCAACATCCACATCGAGCTGCTTCGTCCCGACCTGGTGACGTCCGCGAACAAGCTGATCGCCAAACACTTCGGTCAGGTTCTCCGCCAGGCGAGCTGACCGATGCCGGCATTGACGGCCGCGCGACACGTCGCGCGGCCGTTTTCATCCTTACGTTTTTTTCACCCTGAACGGCGGAGGTGCGGGCGGTCCGGGAAAGGGTATCCCCGGTATCCAAGCGTTGCCCTTGAAATGTACGCCATATTATCGTATATTACGGCTATATGTACGTAAGTACCGGATTTATCCGTATGCCACAGATAGGAATAGGAGACGATATGCAACCGAAGACCGAGCGTTTCGAGATGCGGCTTGATCCGGGAACCTTGGAGAAGGTGGACGGCTGGCGATCTCGCCAGGGGGACCTTCCTTCTCGAGCCGAGGCCGTGCGACGATTGATGGAAACTGGGCTCACGGCGGAGGAAAGAAAGCCACTCAAGTTCAGCGACGGTGAGAAGCTAATTACGTTGATGCTGTGCGAATTTTACAAACATCTAAAGATCGACGGGGAGATTGACCCCTCGTTCGTTGAAGCAGCCTTCCACGGCGGCCGCTACTGGGGCCTAGAGTGGGAATATTCCGGCATCTTCCATGGACACGAAGACAGCGAAAAGACGGTTCGCGAAGTCGTCGACGTGCTCGATATGTGGCGGCTCATTGAACGGTCGCATGCGAAGCTCTCGAAGAAGGACAAAGAGCGTGTTGAGAAAGAAGCCGAGCCCTATGGAAGGAAAGTCGAGTTCCAGGGATTCGACGGCAACGATGAGAGTGAGCATATGGGCGTTGCCGACTTCATGATTAACAAACTAAATCGTTTTTCCGAATTCAAAAATCGTGAACTTAATTCGCACTCGTTCAAGATTGACGGTTATCGGTGCATGGTCAGGACCTTCAAGCCGATGATGGAGGCCCGCCCGGGAATGAGCCTGCTGAACGCTGGGCAAATTATCGAACTACTCAACGCCCAGAGTCATGCAGGTTGGTAATGCCGGAGTTTTCTCACTGCAAAGCAATGGAGGCGAAGAGCCGTGAACGAAGATGACGACGTTATCCCTCATCTGAAGTGTGACATTGAGTTGGACCTTTCCGGCCCCAATAATGCGACGATCAACAAGTGGGTCGCAGACGCGCTACGCAAGTTGGCTGACCGAATCGAAAAAGACGAGTTCGAAACCGGGTTTCATCCAGTGACAGACAACGTCGGCAAGAAAATCGGGGAAATCTACCTTGATCACTATGGGGAAATCATCTGATGTCCAAGGGTCCCCAAAGTTGAAAAGCGCACCGCCAGCGTGACCGGCGCCGCGCGTCGATCAGTCGTCCTTTTCAGCTTTAGCGAACGCATACCCTAACGCCCCCGAGATGATGGCGGCGGCCTCTCCCGTGAGGGAGTTATTAAGTGCCAGAATGGCTGCTACTGGAATAGCAATAGCCACAACTGTGTACCTAATGAACTGCCAACCGACACCTTTCGCCGTGTCATTGGGGTTGCCCCTACGATTCAAGTATCCAAAGATGAATACCCCTGGAACAGCTGAAGCCAGAATTATAGAAACCCACACCATGTCTTCCCCCATGCTTTCCAGTAAGCATACCAGAGATGGGCACCGGAAACGAACGTAGTCAAACCCGTCAGATTTCAAACTGAGACGCTACCCGCGGCTTGATAAGAACGCGGCCTTGTGTCATTGTCTCTAATTAATTGAAATATAATGATAATTTTCCATAAGATACATTATGACATGATACCGTGTGTGCTCAGGCTCGCGAGCACGTCGACGGCATCTCAAATGTCATTCGTCGGCGCCGACAGGCCAACGGCGCCGCCGCAGCTAATAACGATTCCGCCGAATCCGGAGCCTTACAGAGCGATTCTCGTCACCTTCGACGCCCCCAGACGTGCATAGATGCGACTAGTTCAACGAGAAGCGCCTTGATTTCCGGGCTAATCCCTTTGAGGCGGTTCATCTAAGCTGGCCGAACGCATCGCCGCCCGCTGCGCCGAACACCGGGACGTGCCGCAGATCGCTTTCAAGCTGGACTGGGAGCGCTACGGTAAGGCGGCGGCCTTCAAGCTCAACGACTGGATGCTCGAAATCCTTCCGATTGGCGTCATGGTCTTCTCCGGCACCAAGTTCAGAGTGATTTGACATCACTATAAATCTTCCGAAGGTGCTCGTCCGACATGTCCAAGATCGGCTCATACATGAATGAATTCAGGTGGATGTTCTCAGGGGTCATCAGAACAACACGGTCCATCGTGGAGATGGCTGGGTCGCCTGGAAAGTCCTGCCGAAATTTCTTCAAGAGCTCTGTCGTTTGGTTGCCCGTGATCGCACCGGCGAGGGTGGGGTCATTGATCCGACCGAGCATGTATTGTTCGGCGCGAAGACGTGTGGCAATAGACAGAACGATCTTGTTTTCGAAATTCGCTCCAGCAGCATCCCGGAGGCATCCGTCGGCTTCTTGATAGATCAGGTCCAGGATCGAACTGCCCGTTGGTGTCGAGTTGTCCGGCGCAGCCCCAAAAATCCTTTGGTAGATGTCGAACAGGTCGGCGTCTTTGATGGCATCCGTATCTTCCTTGACGTGAAGGAGTGACGTCAGCGTTCCGTAGTCTGGGTCTGATTCACCTTTGGTAAACTCGACTAGGTTCCGCATGAATGGAATGGAAGCGATGCGCTTTCGGGGTGCATTCCCAAAGTGAATCTTCCAGTCATTGACAAAGATATTCTTGACGCCAACCGCCTTGTTGACCTCGATGCCCTCCTCCTTCCTGGTGACCATGAAACAGGAGTTGTAGCTAACGAAACGGCTCTGGATGGTCCGGAAGAAATCGAAATTGTGGGTCAGGATGACCTGTCTGAAATTGTCGTCCTCCGATATGTCTTTCAGGTATTGAATGATTGCATATTTGTTCTTGTAGTCGAAGGAATCCGCGATGTCGTCGACTATGATGAGCGTTTTTTGGCCAGCCTTTTCCCTGGCCCGGATCTCGAAGATGATATTCAGGATGTAGAAGGCTCTTCGCTCCCCGGTGCTCAGCACTTCAAGAAGGGCGCCCTTCTCGACGTCCTTGCGATCTCCTAACTCCTTGAATGTAAATCCGAGTTTCGGGATCTTTTCCTCCTCAAGGACCACGGAAACTAGGTTCTTTACCTTGAGTTCGAATGGCACGAAGAAGCGATCATTGAAAATATCGATGACCTCCTGCCAGGCAGTCCGCTCATTCCGCGCGGCCTCCTCGATCTCCTTTCTCCGTTCAGCTGCGGCACGGATCTCATGGATCAGCCGGTTAAAGGCATCTCGGTTCTTGACGAAGTAGCTCTTCCAGACTTGCTCCTTGAAATTTGCTACGTTCGCCAGGACTGGAAGTATATCTTCGTGATCCGCGATGAAGGAATTGAAGTCCCGAACGCTAACGTTTTTGTAGAGAAGCTTTTCAATAGCTTCAAATTTCTTTCTTAGCGTAGCATCTGCGGTTATGCCTTCTTTCTCATTTTTGACCAGTTCGTCAAGTTGCTTACTAGATGTGATCTCGATATTCTCGTCGGCGTTCAACCTGACACTATGAGCTGCGTCGAAGAATCCATTATCAGCGAGAGCTTTCGCAATGACGGAGGCATTGTAGTAGGTGAATGTTCCCTTCTTGAAGTATGTAGACTGGTCGATGAGCTCATTGAAACGCTTGACATAATCTTCGAGAGCTTCCCGAATTTGGTCTTGCTCAAGCATTTCGACGACCTTGGTGTCGAAAACGAGGTCGTAGGGAATATCGGCGAAAGGAGCGTCGGCCTGATTCGCCACCTCTTCGGCAATACGCAGGATTCCAGCCAGGAGCTGATCCGTCGTCCGCGTGAACGTGGATGAGATTTCGGCAGCGAGATCGCGTTTGGAGCCGGACTGCTCTTTCATAGCGGCGAGAAGCAGAACCTTTGCCTCCTCGACGCCCGCATTTAGCTTTTCGTAGTCCTTCCGAAGCGCCGCATTCACGAGGAGCGTCGATGTCTTCTCGCTGCTGCCGAAGTCTTCGTCATAGGGGCGCACGACCAGGATCGATTCCGGTTCGAGTTCGGCACCGTTGTCATCGACGATAACCCTTTTATTCACTCGTTCCGGAAACATACGGTCGGAAGTTTTCTTCTTGTCCGCAATATCTTGAAAGGTCTTGGCAAGCGATGATTTCATTGCGCCATTTGGGGCGTAGAGAGCAACAGCTTTGCATTTCTTGAAATCGAATGTGTGTTCAAGCTTGCGAATTCCGTAGCAGTGTTCGAGCTCAATCTTCAAAGACTGCATAACGCCCCCTCTCCGTAGAAATGCTATCCGTAAAATAGATGATCATCATCGACCAATTTATTCTAGGAAAAATCTGTAGCTTTTGGAGACCAATTAGTTAGTCGATCAGCATGACTATCTTTCCGGACACCGGTATCCACGAAAACTTGGCCGACAAGGCGAAAAATCTCTTTAACCCGGTCTGCAAGTTCGATAGCGGCGCGTAGTTACTCTATTGAAGCGGTTCAAATTGCTTCGCCTTTCCATCGCTCAGACGGCGGATTGGCGCGCCGAACTCGCGCCAGTCCCGCGGGCGGCAGGTAAGAATCAGGACCTGCACGGTCTCCGCTGCCTTTCGCAATGCAAGTTGCATTCGCTCGAAGCGGTCGTCGTCTGCGTAGACGAGGGCGTCGTCGAGGATGACGGCAGCAGGGAAGCCCTTCTCCCGGAGATAGACTGCGAAGGCGAGCCGAATGAGGATCGAGATCTGTTCCCGTGTCCCGATGCTCAGCGACAAATAGGGTTCCTCGCGGCCTCCACGAACGACGCAGGTGATCTCCAAGGTTTCTTCATTGAGCTTGATCCGGGCATCAGGAAGCAACAGGCGCAGAAACGGATCGACTTGCTTCAAAACCGGTTCCAGGAAGGCCTCTTTGGCATCGCGTTCGGCCTGGATGAGGGTGGATACCAGCAGGTCCCAGGCTGCTGCGTCGCGCTGTAATCGATCACGACGCGCGTGAGCTCGAGCCTCACGGCCTCGGGCCTCTTCGAGCAATTCACCAATTCCGTTCTTACCCAGCGCCGTCAGTCGACTCTGAAGTCCAATTTGCTCGTCGCGCAACCCGCGCAGTTCGGCATCGACAGTCGACAGGGTGGATTTAGCCCGGGCTCGTCGCAGTTCGACCTCCTCGGGATTAGCCGCATTCAGTCTCTTCTCAGCTTCGGTGTGAGCGTTCTGTGCCTTGGTGAGTGCGTCCTTAGCCCCCTCAAGCTTGATTGCGAGGTCGGCATCACCTGCGACATCGCGCGCCTTTTGCAGATCGTCCTTCGCCGTCGTCACCGCCTCCGTGGCCGCCTCGACGGTCCTGACGGCGACAGTGTGGTGAGTCACGTGTTCCTGATGTTCTTTCCTAGCCGTATCTAGCGTAGTTCGCGCGTCCTTCTCGGCACCTCTGGCAGTGGCCAGTGTATGGCCTTCGGTCTCCAAATTGGCGGTATCGGCGAGAATGGAACCGTCTGTACTGTCGTCGAGGCGCTTTCGCTCAGCCTGTTGTTCGCTAAGTGCAGTCGTCAGAACTTCCGGGCCCTCTGGTGCAAGGGCATCGATTAGCCGTTTAGCCTCCTTGATTTGCGCTTCCAGTGATGTGCGCTCTTCGAGTTGCGCCTTGGCGGCGGCCATATCTGCCACACCCGCCGCGGCAAGCCCCTTGTCCAGTGCGTCCTCGGCCTCTTTTACCCGCGTACGCCGATCGACCAATTCTGACGCACCGGGCTCGATGTAGATCTCACCAAACCCTTCCAATTCGAAATGCGACTTATCAGTAACCTGCACTGGCGCGCCGCTCGGCATCTCCTCGCCGTCGCGTTTTACCCATTGCCGACCGGCCGGCGCGAAGCGCACGCGCGTGGCCACGGCCCCGAGCGCGGCATTCGCTTCACGGATGCCGCTTTCAAGGCTCTGAAGATTCTCGAAGCTGCGCTGTTCGATTGCGATCTGGGCGACGCGGCCTTGATTAGCTTTGCGCTGCGAAGCCAGCTTCTTGATCTCCGATATTTTCCGCTGAAGCTCCTTGATCTGATCGTCCAACCCTTCGATCCGTGAGCGGCTCTGTGCGGCGGCGACGCGTGCTTCTGCCACTTCCCTGGCTTCAGTCTTTGTCACCAGTTCGGTTTCAGCGGCTTGGAGTCGGTCTGCTAATGGGCCGGCTTCATCGCTCAATCGCGTCTGGGCGTCCTGCGCTGCTTTCAGGTTTCTTGCCCGGCCTTCCACTGCCTGGATCAGCGTTTGCCGGCGGTTCGAACGATCCGTCGCATTATCAAGCTGTGCTTGAGCTAAAGCGACCGCTTGACCCGCTGCTTCATGCTGTTGGCTGAGCTGCTCGATCGCCTTCGCCTCTTTTTCAGCCTTGGTCAGAGCCTCTTCGGCTTTCTCCAGGACGCGATCTCGCGAAATCCGTGCAAGGTCGCTGCGGACCTGCGCCAAGCGGTCGATTTCTTGATCATATTCGACCCGCTCAGCCTCCAACTCGGAGACGCGAACTGTCATCTTCTCGGCTGAATCATTGGCTGCAGAGAGATCACCTCGTGATCTGCCGGTAGAGGTCAAAAGTGTGTCGCGCTGTGCTCTCGCCGCTTCCACGAGCTTGCGGCCACGGGTGCCGCCGAGGACATCGCCCACTTCGCTTTCAAGTGAACCCCTTAATGTTGACCGGCCGGTTTCACCAAGCCCTAGTCCGTCGAGCACACGGCCCTGCTCCAGCCAGAAAAGCCCCAGAATGCCCCGATCATCTGGCTTGGACTCGCCACGCTGCGATAGCCGGAACGTGAGCAGTTCCGCTAGCCGCTCTTCGGCCGCAGCACCCTCGAATGTGCCGGCTGGCGTTGTCAGGCGCGCCGACGCCTTTTGAACAAACCCTTTGGTGATCGAGTAGGACAAACCATCGATCTCGAAATCGAGACGGATTTCCGGCCGAACCGTCGATCCGAACGGCTGCATCGCGTCAGCGGCCTTGCCGCCGAGATTGTGACGCTCGAAGAGTCCCGTACGTATCGCATCAAGCAGCGTGCTCTTGCCTTCTTCGTTGTCGCCGGCGATCACCGTCACGCCTTCACCAAGATCGTCGATTACCACCGCCGAAAGGTGCTTGCGAAAGTTCCGGATGGCGATGCGGCGAAACAGCATGATTCAGCCGCCAGTTTTCTGATGAAGGCCATAAAGCAGTGCGAGCGCGCGCCGTGCAGTCTCCGCCTCCGGCCCGTTTAGCTCCTCCCGCAGCCGTTCCATCCCGGTCCGAACGAAGCCGGCTGTGTCGATCGTGTCGAGATCATCCTCAGTCGGCTCGACCGCCAATTTGGCGTCGTCGACATCGAGATACTGCACACGCGCACCGAGATCTCCGAGGGCTTCGTCGAGAGCCGTGCGTGTGCCGAGATCAATTGTGCCTTGTAACTCGAGCCGGACTATCAGCCGCGCCAACTCAGCTTCCGGGACGTTCAATCCCTGAGACACATCGTCAACGCCACCGGGCATAATGTCTCGGGTCTGTTCCATCCACCGATATGCAGCGACAGCTATCGGCTCGATGGTCGGCTCGGCTCCTGGAGCTTCGATAGCGACGTGGAGAACGTAGCCGGGCTCGTTTGCCCGGAACCGATCCGGTTCCGGCGTGCCCGCATACCATGTTCGATTTGTCACCTGGAGCTTGCCGTGCCAGTCGCCGAGAGCCAAGTAGTCCAGCCGAGCTCGTGCAGCGCGATCCATCGCAACTGGGTTCGCCGCCTCGCTGCCTACAGGCAGGAACTCACTTACCGAGCCGTGAGCAAGCCCGATACGGATCAGGTGATCATCTGTCTCTGCCGTATCGAACCACTCGGTGAGGTCAGCCGCGTCACGCCGGCGCCTCAGTGGTGCTGGCAGGATCACCGCTTCGTCGCCGAGCACGACCGGCACCGGCTCGTCGGCAATAATCACATTGTCAGGCAGTGTCAGTCGCTTAAGGCGGCTCCAAGGGGATTCGGCCGTAGCCGGATCATGGTTGCCTGGCAGCAGCACCCAGGTTCCGCCGAACGGTTCCAAGGCAACTTTGAAACGACGCAAGGTTTCATCGCCGACCGCAATATCGTCGAAGCAATCCCCGGCCGCGAGGACCGCATCAACGTGGCGCTCACGGGCAAGAACGGCGATCTTCTTCAGTGTTTCAAGGCGCGCGTTGCGCAGAACAACAGAAATCTCTGACGGAAGCTGGCCAAAGCCCTTCCCAATCTGAAGATCGGCTGTATGTAGAAAATTAATACCCAAATCCCCCGCCCCTTCTTCTTACCGTATCCTGCCGGGCAGGTTAGCGAGTTAGAACAACCGAAGGTTAACCGAACCTACCCTATTGCTATGAAGTTGGCGAGAATCTCACACGGGCGACCGAGGACTGATGAGAACCACCATCATATTTACAGGGTTTTTCGGCGCCCATAAACTCCAAATATAACGATTAATAATTACATAAATGGAATTTTATGATATTCTCCAGCCCTGAAATCAGGAGGCCCATATGTTGAACGTGCGTCCCACCGGAATTGAAGTTCAAGCGCCGTTGGTCGACCTGGCCGACGAGGCCGAGCGCCGGCGGCTGACGCCGGCCGCTCTGAAAGCCTTCTTCCGGATCATCTCCGCCTGGGACGTTTCCGCTGCCGTCGGCCGCGCCCTGATGGGCGGCGTCTCCAACGGCAAGTACCAGGAGCTGAAGCGCCGCATCGAGGACGGCACCGCCGGCGACGTGCGCCCTCTGTCCCAGGACGAGCTTCAGAGGATTTCCTATCTCATCGGCATCACCAAGGCCCTGCGGATTCTTCATGGTCCGGACCTGGCCGATCGGTGGATGACGCTCCCCAACCGGAATCGGATTTTTGGCGGGCGGGCGCCGGTTGACTACGCCACCGCCGGGGGCATTCCCGCCCTTATCGAGATTCGCCGCCTCCTGGACGCGCGGCGCGGGATGAACGCGTGAGCCCTGCCCTCACCCGCCTTGAACACCAGCGAACCCACCGCCTCATTCCCGCACTCTATGATCGCGGCGCCATTGACGATCTTTTCGACGATGAGGACGAGGCCGCGGCCGTGTTCGACCTCGACAACGCGACGAACGACCGCTTCCGCGCCGACGCCGGCCAGCTCGCCGGCATCGGGCCGGACGAGCTTGTGACCGGCGTTCCCTATGCCAGTGTCGTCAATGCCGCGTTCACCCATCCGAACCCCAACGGCGGGCGCTTCAACACCAGCGCCCGGGGCGCTTGGTATGCCGGCTTCGAAATTGAAAGCGCCCTGCGGGAAGTGATCTGGCACCATACCCAATGGCTCCTTGAAATCGACCACCTGCACGACACCGCCACCAAGTCGGAATATCTCGCAGACTTCGCCGGGGAATTCCACGATCTACGCGACACCGAGGGTTACGCCCGCTGCCTGGACCCCGATCCCGCCGTCGGCTACGTCGCCGGCCAGGACCTGGCGACCCGCCTTCTGGACGCCGGCAGCCTTGGTCTGGTCTATCCGGCGGTGCGCAATGCCGGTGGAACCAACATCGCCTGTTTCCGCCCTGCCCTGGTCCAGAACGTCCAGCCTGGCCGGCGGATCACGCTCACCTGGTCAGGCGACGAAATCCCACAAATCGGCGCTTAAAACGTCGATTCTTGTCGCCTTCGGCGTCCGCGGACGTGCTTAGACACGGCCAGCTCAACGAGAATCGCCCTGATTTCCGGGCTAAACTCCCTTCCCGGCTGTTAAATCCAGGAGGAAGCTGGAATGGACAGCGACCCCGATCACTTCTCGGATCTGGCTTCTCGAATTGGATATGAAGGGTTGGGATGATGTTGACCGCAATCCGGACGTGATTTCTGCTGTGGTTAGGGGTTCAATCAGTCGGCAAACTTGCCATCGTCGCCTTTATCAGCTTGGCCCAGTGCGATTATAATTCCCCATCAATGAAAGGCTCAAATGCCTCTTTGAAGTCCGCGTTGCTCTGACCTTGTTCATTAAAAAATGGCAGGCCATACACGGCATAATCTCGGCCCTGAAAGACGGTCTCGATCCTGTGTTGCGTTGCGATGTCCCGCAAAAACGCTTCCTTCCAGCTATCGGCTTGTTTCAAGTGGTCGCCTTTCGGTTCGATAAATAGCTGCAAGATAGTGCTGGTGTCCTCGTTCTTCTTGCGCAAGAACAGTACGAAGTCAGGCTCGAATGCCTGCCCGTCTGCGAACGCGAACAGTTTCACCGCCTTCTCGTTCCGCAACAGGTGGAAGTCATCATACCGCGCCAGCAACCTCTCGGCCTGATCGTTCAGGTACTTGATAAAGTGCTTTTCCTGATCGGTGCCGTAGCTGTCGTCATAGGCGTGCCAGTCCTTGGCTGCCAGGTCGATCTGATCTAACCCCGGCACGTTGCTTTCGCCCTTGACCCAACTCAGGCCCGTTTCGCCTTCGATCCGCAGCTTCAGTATCTTATCGGTAAAGCGGTCGCTGATTCGGTAGGGTTTGAAGTCCTTGGTTCCCACAAACTCCACGCTTTCGCGCTTCACGCCACCTTCGATCTGGTGAAGGACATAGTACGCGATGTCGAGTTTCTGGCGCGCCGTCAGATTGTCCAAGTCATCCGGTAGGCCGCGCACCGTGACTGTCGCGCCACCAAGATAGGTCTCAGAGGCGATAAACTGCGATGCACTGGCGAGTTGCGGGAAGTAGGCCCGCAGATTTGCGAAGTGGAAAAAATCATTGGCATCCATCGCAAAGCCCAGAATGGCCCTGCCGAAATCGGCCAGCTTGAAGTCGCGGGACACGGGTTCCTTGCCCGACGGCTTCGACGTCAACTGACCACCGCCAAAGGCAGAGGCTTCCGTCACCCGCCCTGTCATCAGGTTGGGATAGGAGAAGGTGCTGTCGATCTTGTAGGCGTCCAGCCCGTCCACGCCGTCACGCGAGTTCTTCACCCGGTCATTCGCCCAGACGTATTCCCTCAAATATAGAGAGGCCTGCTTGAAACTGTCCTTGAGCCGCAACCTCACCGTCCGGGCGTTCTCATCCAGCATCCCGGTTTCGCGCAGGGCGTTGCGGATGTCCTGAATGTATTTCGGATTGTGGGAACAGTGGTAGTGAAGTTCCTCCAAGATGCGCAGCGGGGTGTCCACGGCGCTGTCGTACTTGCGTTTTTCCCGTGCCGCGTCGGGCTGGTCCGGGGCCATGAATGGAAAATACCGCGCCCCGCGCCCGATCAACTGCGCCTCGGCCATCGTGGTCTTGCCCACTTTGTTGGCCTTGCCGTCGCGGGTGTCATACAGGCGCACGATGTCGAACAGGTTCAGCACGTCCCAACCTTCGTTCAGCTTATCGACGGCAAAGATCACCCGTATCTCGTTCTCCCGGTCCTCAAGCGCGTTCAGCTCAATCTGTCTGTTTTCCAAATCCTTGGGGTTGTTGACGTTCACCACCTTCTCGGGCGCAAAATCGCCCTGTAGCTCTCGGGCGAAATCCGCGCTGGTCATGGCCCGCTCATCCATGATGAAGGAGAAGGCCCGCAAAAGCGTCTCATCGCCCTCAGAGGCCGCCCTGAGCGCGTCCAGCGCCTCGCCGGACAATCCGTCCACCATCGCCGTGAACGCGGCCTCGTTCTCCGCGCTTTCTTTGATCGTCTTGGATTTCATCAGGATCACCGGTTTGCAATGCAGCCCATGTGCCTCGGCCACCTTGCGGCGGTACTGGCTCAGCACCATTGCCTGCATCATCCGGGCCTCGGGCAGCAAATCGGCCTGCCGCAACTCGATGTCCTTGGAATAGCCGTCTTCCCGAAACTGCCGCAGGGAATAGTCGCACAAAATCTTGTCGTGATACTTCGCCCGGATCGCCTCATGGCTCAAGTCCACGGTCGCGGTAAACTCCAACAGTATGTTCTCGGGATGCTGGCGGAATATATCGGACACCGTACCTTCCCAACTGGCCTTCTCTGTCTTCTCGCCTTCCGTCAGCGTCTTCTTGGTTTCGGTGTTCAGGTGGTGCGCCTCGTCCGAGATCATCACCACCTTGTAGTCGCGGAAGTCTTCGATGGTGACGGAGTTCTCTTTCGGGGCCTGCATCCGCGTGTGCAGCCCTTGGATGGTGGTGAAATGGATGTTGATCGCATCGCCCGACACCGCGTCAAAGGTATCCACCGCGCGAATGTCCACCGGCTTGTCGTCAATGCGCACCGTTAGGGCGAACAGGTGCTTGGCCGAGGCGGGGTTGAGGAAGTTTTCCTTGGTCTTCTCGATGATCTGGGCGGAGTTCACGAAGAACAGGAAGTTGCGATAGCCGCGCCGGTAGAGGTCAAGGATCAGCGCTGCCATCAGCACCGTCTTGCCGCTGCCCGTGGCCATGTGGAACAGCAGGTGCGGGGCCTTGGGTCGTCCCTCGTACTTATCGATGTAGAACAGCCAGCGTTCCAGCGCCGTGCGCTGATAGGGGCGTAGTTCGATCTTGGGGGCTAGGTTGCCCGTGATGTCGTCGGGAATGTCTGACTTGAGCGCGCCATACTTGGCCAGCGCATCAAACTCTTGGCTCAGGCTCTGGGTCATTGCGTGATCTCGTAGAAAGAGCGGGTCGCGCGGGCGTCTTCGTCGGAGATGTCAAAGTCCGCATCGCCAATGGAGCCGAGATTGACATAGAGGTGGTTGGCATCAAGGCAGTCCATCAACACGCGCTTGGCGTCTTCGAGCGAGAGTGCTGCGAAGTCGTCAGTGTCAAAGCCGTTCAGGTCCACGTCATAGCGCAGGTAGCCGGTGGCCTGGATGTCGGCATGGATTGATTGCAGCATGGCGATGTCTTGCGCAGCTTCGATACGGTCAGCAAAGGCCGCATTGGAGGCCGCGAGTTCGGCATAGACAAACGATCCGCCTCCCTGCCATTTCACGTCTTTGGAAACACCGCTTTGTTCACCATTAACGACATTGTGCATCCGTCGCTTGGTCACGTCTTGGATGTAGTCCATTTGTTCGATTGCGAGCCAACGCCGCCCCATCTTGTGCGCCGCAGCCGCAGTTGTCCCTGAACCAACAAAGAAATCCAGAACGATGTCGCCCTTGTTGGTGCCAATATGCAGTATGCGTTCAATCAGCTTTTCGGGCTTTGGTGTGAAGTCTGATGCCGCATCCGCTCCGATATGCGACTGTAGCTCTTTCTTCGCTTGCTCATTGGTTCCTGCTTCTGAATGAGGCCACCAAGTCCAAGATTGAATACCCTTTTCTTCTTTAAGATACAGCTTCTTGCGCGGGGCATTTGTGCCCTTTGCTCCGAACCAGATGCGTCCATCATTAAATAGCTTCCAGTATTCGGGTTCTGTTGCGCCCCAACAGCGACCTTCTGGTGGCCAGTGTTCATCGCCCGATGGACTGACGATTTTATAAATCTGATCTTGCCTGCCCAACACGCCATTCTTTTTCTTATTTTGAGCAGTGAAGTCCCGGTGAACCCAATCACCGTTTTTGTCATTGTCCCGGTTAGAGTATTCGGCACGTTGCTTTTCAGTGAGCGGCAGTCGATTGGCCTGTTCCTCGAATACTGTTTTGTAGGTGCCATTTTCACGCTTGGTGGTGCCAACAGTCTTCGCAAAGACAAGGATGTTGTCGAACCCATCACCTAGAACCACGCGGTTGTCAGGTGAAGTCCGCTTTTGCCAAGCAATATGCGCAACGAAGTTCTCACGCCCGAACACCTCATCGCCAAGCACCTTGCAGTAGTGTGTTTCAGTCTCATCCAGCGTAATGAAAACAGCCCCCTCACGGGTAAGCAGTTCCCTTGCAACTTCCAAGCGGCTGCGCATAAAGGTCAGCCATCCCGAATGGTTAAACCGGTCATTGTAACGAAAGCCGTCGCCACCGGTGTTGTAGGGCGGGTCGATGTAGATCAGCTTCACCTTTCCCGCACAGCGCGCTTTCAGGGAATGCAGCGCCAGCAGGTTGTTGCCCTTGATGAGCAGGTTGTCGTCCTCCGACACCTCGCCCACGGGCTTGGCCTTGCCAGCCGCCACGGCTTCTGCATCCCAGCGTTCCCAGCCGGTCAGCACCTTGGGTTCAAACAGCCGGGTGATTTCGTCCGGGGCCAGTGTCGTGTTCCAGAATACCTCGTTGCGGCCCCGGTCCTCTTTCGTCATCCCGCCTTCCAGCACGCAATCCTTGTAGGGCCACGCCAACACCACGTCACGCGACTGGCTCAGGTATTCCCGGCCATGCATGAGTCCAATTCGGTTCTTGAAGGCGGTGTAGCTGTCAGGCAGAAAGGCTTTGTTCGACACGAAGTCCTGAAACTTCACCTTGTCGAAGACCAGTGCGCCCGCCACCTCGGTAAAGAAATGCGCCTTGATCGTGTCGGACTGCATCAGCAGTTCCAGCAATCGCGGGTCCATGTTCAGAGCGGCCTCAATCACCGCATTCTTTAAGATCACACCATCCGAGATGTAAGCTTGCTCAGCCTGTAATAGCTCAGTCAGGTCATCAATCAGGTTCTGCATGGAAATCTTTCAATTTATTTTGTCTTCATAAGTCATATTTACCAAGTCGATGTTATGATCGTACTGGTAAGCGGCTCAAGGCCACAGTTCCATTTTGCTCGCTGCCCCCCCAGTATCAATCAAATCAACCCTTTACTGTCATCGCCTTTATCAACTCCATCTGCCGTTCGGTCGATACAGGCAGGTAAGAGTTCATCGTGGTGGCCACGTTTTCATGCCCCATATTCATCGACCACGCCTTGAACTGTTCGGGCGTCTTGCAAAGTTCGTTGCCAAATGGGTCTAGGTCTTGCGAAACGCGTGTGGCACGAATTACGGACGCTGCACATTTGCAAGCCCGCTTTTAATATCTCATTTATGAGTCCGCTTTCAGGCGGAAGCCACCATCATTAAGTTCCTAATGGTTGATTTTTCAATGCGTTGCAAGATGGCCGACCATAGCTAATCTCGGTATTCCCGTGACAAATCAATTTATTTTCGTGTTGCTCACTAAAGCGGCCCCCGCTCCACCCCTCTGCTGACCGTTCTACTTGTCTCCAGCGCTTTACAGCCGGCCAGGAATCAGACTCCGCTTGCCCGACCGATGCAGACGGTTATATGTTCCCGAAATGTTCGCATCTGCCAATCGCCCCCGAATCTTTACACCCAGGCCCGGCCGGCGGCTGGCGCTACCGCTGGTCGCCGCCCGTGTTCCCGCCGGATTCCCTAGCCCAGCCGAAGATTTTTCTGACGGTACGCTCGATCTAAACGACCTGATAGAACATCCAGCAGCCACCTTTATTGTCCGGGTTTCCGGCTCGTCCATGACCGGCGCCGGGATATTCGACGGCGACCTTCTCATTGTGGACCGCAGTATCACGCCGCGGCCGGGTCAGATCGTCGTCGCCGTTCTGGCCGGCGGCATGACCGTGAAGCGGCTGAGGCGTCGGGACGGGAGGTGGTGGCTGATTCCCGAGGTCCAGGGTCACGACATGCTCCCTGACGGCTTCGCCGCTGTCGAGATGGGCGAGGACTCGGAAATCTGGGGCGTCGTCAAGAACGTGGTCCGATGCCTATCGTGAGCCGGATTTTCGGCCTGGCTGACGCCAACAACTTCTACGCCTCGTGTGAGCGCGTATTCCAGCCGGAGCTACGCGGTAAGCCCACGGTGGTTCTATCCAACAACGATGGCTGCGTGATCGCCCGTTCCCCCGAAGCAAAGGCGCTCGGAATCGGGATGGGAGATCCCTTCTTTAAGCTGCACGAGCGGCCCGAATGCCGGGGTGTTCAGGTGCGGTCGGCCAATTTCACCCTGTACGGCGACATGAGCCGCCGCGTCATGGACATCATCGCGGCAAACGTCCCCGACATTGAGATCTACAGCATCGATGAATGTTTCATCGACTACACCGGCGTGGACCAGGCGGCCGACCATGCGCGGACGCTCAGAAACACGATCAATCAATGGACCGGGCTTATGGTCAGCATCGGCATCGGTTCCACCAAGACCTTGGCCAAGGTGGCCAACCGGCGGGCAAAGGCCGCGCCGGACGGTGTATTCAGTCTGCTCGATCCCGGCGCCCGGGCGCACGTCCTGAAGGAAACCGACGTGGGCGATGTTTGGGGCATCGGCCGGCGATGGTCGCGCCGCCTCGATCGCTACGGCATCACCACCGCTTGGGACCTGGCGCAGATGGACCGCCAATGGGCCCGCGATATCATGGGCGTGACCGGCCTCCGCACGGTCGACGAGCTGAACGGCATTCCCTGCCTGGCGCTGGAACAGGTGACGCCCGACAAACAGACAATCTGCGTCTCCCGCAGCTTCGGGACCACCGTCCGGGACCGCGACGGCCTGGCGTCTCGGCTCCGCCATTTCGCGGCCAGTGCGGCCGAGAAGCTGCGCCGGCACGGACTGACCGCCGGCGCGGTGTCCGTGTTCATCCGCGGCAACCCGTTTCGTCCGGACTCGCCGCAGTATTCGAACAGCGTCACCGTGGGCCTGGCGTCGGCATCATCGGATACCGGCGACCTTGTAAAAGCGACACTCAGGGGCCTGGACAGGATTTACCGGCAGGGCATCCCCTACAAAAAGGCCGGCGTTTTGTTGATCGACGTTCGCCGGCAGGCGCCGCCGTCCCTGTTCGGCGTCTCAGATCCACGCCGGGAGACGCTTATGCGGACCCTGGACGCGCTCAACGCCCAGCATGGGCCGGGAACGCTCTGTTATGGCCAGATGCCCCGCCCCAGGACCTGGTACATGGCCCAGAGGCACCTATCCAGGCGCTACACGACCTGTTGGCGGGAATTGCCGGTTGCCAGAGCTTGACAGCTCCGGCGAGTGCCCTGCCCTACCCTCAGTTTAAAGCGAACGACTACCTGCCGCGGACGGTTATCTCGGGCGGCAATATGCCGGCAGCTTGATCGCTTGCCGTGCCCCTGGTGTTTCATAATCGCGATAACGCCCTTTGGAGAAACGCGGGCAGTCCAGCGCCAGGCCGGCACGGATCACTTCGGCCCCAATGTCGCGGCCGTCGAGGTAGCAAACGCCCACTACCCGGTCATGGGTTCGCGTGCCGTCCAGCTCGCACCGCACGGCCTGCCCCATGACCAACCACACCATGAACGCCTTGCCTTTGTCATATAGCGGATGCCCCCTTTCGGGAGCTGATACGCCCTGCAAGCGCACAGCAATTCCTTCAACCTCGATCGTGTCACCGTCGCGGACGTGCGTAACGGGCCCCGACACATCGGCGGCCTGGACCGTGACCGGAAACAGAACCAGCAGGGCGGCAAGGGCGCGGATCATTCCGCCGGAGACTTTTCGAACCAGGCAGGGCATTTCATGTTCATCAACTTCCATGTTCGTTGGTTGAGGTCGCCGCTCCACCGAACCGACATTTTATCGTCACACCCGAACCTTAAGGAATCCCTCATCATCCAGGCTTGAAGCGGTGATTCTCGCCACCTTCGGCGGACGTGGCCGTGCCACCGCACGACCAGCTCAACGAGAAACGCCCTGTTTTCCGGCGTTAGTCCCCTTTCCCGGGCCTCAACGCGTCTGATCGCGGCCCCCTGCCCTTCGGGCCGCCGACCGCGATCTTGCCGCCGTCCGCTCGCCAGCTCCCGGCCGGCGGCTCTCCCTTGCCAGCTTAAACCGTTCCCTACGCCTTCCTCCAAGGCCTCCGGACGGTCCTGCCCGCTCCGTTCGCTGCGCTCCCGTGTTGGACCGTCTTCCCCTTTGTCGTCTTTCAGACGCCCGCAGGGCGGAAACCTTGGCGGCTAGGAGAACGGCACTCGGGCTTCGCCCGTCGCTGGACGACAGGAGGAAGAAGCCGGGGATGGCCCTCGGCCGAGGTAAAGGAGAGTTACCGAATGTTGATCCACGATCACGCCACCGGGGAAATCCGGATAGCGGAAACAGATGAGCTGGTGTGCAACACCGTCTATCGGGATGGGGCGTTTGACTTCGTTCCAACCGGCGACCTGGCCGCCATTAGCGACTGCACGCCTCACACATTTTTCAACTTCAAAGCCGGGGAATACTGGGTTCTGGCGATGGTGATCGAATACCTGCCGGACGCACGGAAATGAGCAAGGGAACAGCATCGATGCCAACAAATAACGAACTGATCGACGCCCTGCAGAACGTCACCGAAGCCCTCGCCAATACCCTGCTACATCATGGCCAGAAAATGCTTCCGGCTGATCTTTCTGCCCGCCGGAAGCTTGTCCAGGACAGCCGCGAGTTGATCGCGGGCGACGCCCCCGCCCCCGGTGCCCGGATCGAGATTGCGTGTGGCCGTTGCGGCTCTGACGACGTGGGCCGTGAGGCAACCGCCAGATGGGACGTTTCGGCCCAGGCATGGGCGCTCGGCAGCGTCTTCGATGACGGGTTTTGCGACAACTGCAACGGCGACGCAAACCTGATCGAACGCCCGGTAACTGGATAAGGAGCGCGTTCTATGGCAAGATTGAAACACCTGATCCCGCTCCGACAGGCCGGGTTTACCGACGAACAGGCCGACGCTATGGCCGAATTCACGGAGGAAGTCATGGCAACCAAACAGGATATTTCCGACTTGGAATATCGCTTGTCGATCAAGATCATTATGAGCAACTTCGCGGTTGTCGCGATCCTTGGCGGGATCATCGGCCTCGTTAAGTTTCTCTGATCGATCCCCCTCCCCTTAATTTTCGGGGCGCCTCCGGGCGCCCCGTCGCTTTTTTTGTCCGTCTCCGACCGTCCAAAAAAAGACCCCGGCACGAAGGCGCCGGGGCAAGTTGAGTGGGAGGGAGGAGCCCCGCTTAGTCTGTCATTGCGCCGCTATCCCTGCGGCCAGGTCCTGCATTGGGGGGCGCTTCCCGACCGCCCTACCCTCTCTTTCCGACCCGTCTTGTCCTTTCACGCGCCGTCGTCGACCAGCTTCGCCGGCCTCCATGGCGCCGAGCATCAATATCCCTTCGGCCATCCATTCGACTTGGGCCGCCCCTTCGGGTGTCAGCTCGTAACTGTGACGCCGGCGGCCGTCGCCGCCGTCCTCGACCGGCACCCTGCCCGCCCAGGCCTTCACATCGAGGTCCGAAAGGATCCGATGAAGGTTCGGCCTTATGATTTTCTCGCCCGTCGCCGCCTCGATATCGCGGCCGATTTCGACCGCCGCCATCGGGCGCTTCCGGCGGTACATCGCCAGCAGCACCAGGAACTGCACACCAGGTACGAATTTGTTCTCTCGCTTCATTCCCGCTTTCTCCGTCAAGCCTCAAACCGGCTAAGTCCGGCTTTCTTCCTGTCGTCGAATAAGGGGGGAGCCTGGCGGATTGAAATCGGGCATGGCCGGGTTGCCGAGGGAGCGAGGCCCCGCCTTGCGAGCTGGCGGCCCTGCCATGCTGTAGATTGCGATCCCGAAGGCGGGGGGCAAAGCCCCCTACCCTTCCCGGTCCATGGGTGATGCCCGACCGTCAAGGGATTTGCCAAAGTCCCGCGTTTTGGTAAAAGTGATCTCATAAGAAATCGATGCGCCAGCCGCATTGAGTGGATATGCTGCGATAATGACGCAAAATGTCGCACAGTCAAGACAAAATGCGGCTCTAGGAGTGGCCATTTTTGCTAACTAAGGGGCAAATTGTTGGGGCGCGGGCGATGTTGGGCCTAAACCAAGACCAGTTGGTAGAGCTGGTTAAGGCGAAGGACGGCACGTTTAGCCGAAGCACTCTCGGCCGTCTTGAGGCCAAAGGTTCGGACCACGTTCTAGGCGCTACCGTTCGACGCGTTCAGGAAGCGCTTGAAGAACAGGGCGCGATTTTTCTTCCGGAAGATCCAGAGCGCGGCCTCGGCCCGGGCGTGCGGATCCGCTCTGTTAATCGCCTATAGCGATTCTCCGATTTATCGATTTCATACTGCCTGATTGATTCGTTACGCGTCGCGAAAGCGACCGAACGCGTCAAAATTGCGTCTTAATGTGTTGCATGAGATCGACGTTCCCGTGATTCTCGCGCATTACGCATTTCCAGGGGCTTACCATCACATCTTAAGCCCCTGCTAGTAGATGCATAGACCCATATCTTGGGCCATCCCCCGCTAGTACCGTTTTGATACTGTTGCAAACACTCGATTTAGTGTTGCAGATTGGTCGCGTCATCAACGACTTGAGGGAGGCGCCGGCCACACGATCCAGGCAACGAAAAAGGCCAATGGCGGGAACCATTGACCTTTTTAAATTCTACAAATCGGGCAGCTCCTGCGACAGAACTGCGAATCCAGTGCCCTCTTTGTAGCCAAAACCGAATCGCACCGCAAGCACTTTGTTGGCGGTGAACAGTCGTTTTCGGCCTGGTCTCAACCCGGCGCCTTCCTGGTTACACAGGAGGCGTACCTATGGCGCTATATCGCCAAGCGGGCAGCTCATACCGCACCCGCGACAAGAACGGCCTGACACGGGCCTACAAGGCCGTGCTAGAGGCCATCCGGAAATCAGCTAATGACGAGGGCACCGCTTGCCTGACCAACGGCGAGCTGGCCCACAGGGCCGACGTGAGCCGTCGCAGCGTCCAGGCGGCCACTGCCTACCTGGCCGATAACGGCTTCATTTCCAAGATCGAGCGCCGGCGGACGCGGATCTACAACGACCCGAATATCTATCGCCTCACCGACCGCAAAGCGGTTTCTCAGCAGGGGCGCAAAAATCGCACGCAGAAACCCCGTAGGGGTGAATCTAATAACTATACATCTTGTTCTACACCTTCCGCCTCGGACGAAAGTTGTAACCACGCCTTGAGGCAGGCGGAGACGGGAGAGAAAGCGAGACGGCCCACGGGCACCTATCGGGCACCGAAGACCCCTGCCCTACTCCGGCCAGATCGCGACCGGATTACCGCCGCCATGCGGCGCCTGGGCATCGACCTCGGGAATGACCTAGCCTTGACCGATGGCCAACTACTCGACCGGATCGACGCCCTACGCCGTGAACGCATCCCAGGCTTTGCCGCAACCGCCTGGGGCTATCGGGCGACCGTTCACGGCGTTCAGGCCTGGTTTGCCGTGATCGAGACCGTTGGGATGATGGACGGGCTCATTCCGCAGAAAGACGGCGAAATTCGAAACCCGGCCGCGTATCTCGGCGGGATTTTGTGGAAGGCGGAAACCGATCCCCGAAAGACCGTCACGGATTGGCTCGAGATCGAAGAACGCAAGGACCGTGAGGCTAAAACTGCGGAATTCCGGGCCGCATACGCTGCTAAACAATCTCAATTCGATGGCCTTTGGACCGAAGCAAAGGCCGTTCTGGCTGAAAGCATCCCACAGGCCGAAATCGAATCCTGGTTTGCAAACGCCCGGATTTTGGCCGTTGCCGAGGAACGCGTAACCCTCGCATTCCCGACGAGGTTCTTGAAGGAATACGCATATACTCACTACCGAATGGCTGTATCTGGCGCGATTTCAAGGGTGCGAGACGAATCTTCAAGCGTCGTTTTCACTGTCCGGTCGGAACTCGCATGATGATGATCGACCACGGAAAGACAACGGTTCGGGCGAATGCGGCGCTTATAACCCGCGTAGCGAGAACGCGCGCCGCACCGCGCTTGCGGTCCTACGGACTTGAGCCAGGTTCCCTGTCTCAACCAAAAGGCGCTAATCGCTTTCGCGGCACTTGGGCGAACGCCCTGCCCCCTGCCCCGCCGCCTGCCATGATGTTATGTAATATGATATGATATCACTTCACATCATGTCATGTGATTTGATCTTGTGTGATATCGCGTCATATGATATCCAGTCATATCAGTTCATTTGATATCACTTGAGAGGATTCCGATGATTATCGTTATCGCCAGTTCAAAAGGCGGCGTTGGCAAGAGTACGACAGCATTGGCGCTTGGTGCGGCGCTGGCCGCGCGGGGCGGCACCGTCACGATCATTGACGCCGATCCCAACCAGCCGATTGCCCGATGGGATGCCCGCACGAAAGAGGCCGGCGTTACCGTCGAACGCTTGAACGTCATTAGCTGCACGTCCAAGGACGAAATTTTAGACACGATCAACGAGGCCGCCCAAAAAACGGCCTTCGTCATCATCGACCTTGAAGGCACCGCGAATATGATGGTCGGCTACGCTATCAGTCAGGCGAGCCTGGTCCTGATCCCGTTGCAAGGGTCGCAGCTTGACGCCGACGAGGCCGTGAAGGCCCGGAAACTGGTCCGGCAGCAAGAGCAGATCGCGAACCGCTCGATTCCTTACGTTTTTGCGTTCACCCGGACCTCTGTGATCGAGCCGCGCGGCTTCAAGCACATCCGCCAGCAGTTGAAGGACGCCAAATTGCCGGCGCTTTCTGTGCCCGTTTCCGAACTTGAAGCCTACCGGATCATGTTCATGGTCGGCGGTACCGTGTTCGACATGGCCGACGTGGACGCGCCGAACCTTAAAGGCGCCCAGGAAAACGCGCTCGCATTTTCAAAAGCCGTGACGGATCTGATCGCCACAAACCAAAAAGCGGCAGAGTAGGGGAGGGGGCAGATGACCACGGAACCACGCAAACGCGCCGCTTTGTCGGTCGATGACGACCTGGCCAACTTTACGCCGACACCGGCACCCGTTGCACCGTCCGCCGCCGCCATCGAGCAATCGACAACGGCGGCCGGGTTTGGCACCACACCGCAAACACCCACTAAACCCCAAGACCACGGCCGCGAAGCGGCCGACGATTTCCAGCCCGCGGCCGAGCCGACGCCGGAATTTCCGTGGCAGGCCGCAGACGTTCGGCCTGGCCGGAAAGAGGGGTTCCCGCTGCGCTTCGATGAACAGTTGAAAGCCATGCTCAAATGGCTGGACGATCAAGGCGAAGTCCGGAGCATGAACCGTTTCATCGAAGACGCGCTAGCCCAGGCGATCCCCGCCAAGGTCGCGGCCGTACTGGAACAGAACCACGGCCACACGGCGAAAGCCGCGCGGAAAGCGGCCGAGCTGCGCAAGAAATAGCGAGGTATTCACAATGACGACCTTGGACCGAATCACGGTCGAGCTGGAACTTCTTAAAAGTCAGCTTCCGCACCGACAGCAAGCCGCCGCCGCCGCCAGGTCGCTGGCTGGCGACCTCGATCTTGTTTGCCAGCAGATGCAACAGCGTATCCAGGTGATCGAGCGCGAAATTGGACTTTGGACGGGCACGGCGCCTGCTCAATGAATAACCATATGCGTGCTACGGACAATTTTTTTTCCGTGCAATTTCAACATTATGGCTATGGTCGCACGGTACATAAGCTATCTGTGGCGTCTGCTTTTTCTGGACTTTGCGTTTTGCGTCATAAAAATAACTCTCCGGTTAAACAACCCGGAGACAGGCAAATGCCAAAGAAACATATCGTGATTTCAACCGATCTTTACGATGGTGAAGCCACCCTTGAATTGACGCCAGCTTTCAATGCGCTACCCGCGCTATTGCAGGCTGACTTGCTAGGCGACGTAATCGAGCAGGCCGAAGCTGCATATGAAGCTGCCGCCGCCCGCATCGTTCCTGAAATCGACGCGGACATTGCCGCAGCGTCTACCGACACCTAGAATTAAAGAATCCTGATAATCGAGGTTCCAAATGAAAACCGCACCACAGGCTATCCAAACCAACAAATCCCAATCATCCGCTGCTTTGAGCGACGAAATTTGGAAACAACTAAGCCGGGATCTGCGTAAGGGCGATGACAGCGCCGCATCTGCATTGCTGGCCGCCGGCATCCCAATTTATTACAGCGAGGATGACACGCCTGCCGGGTTGACCATCAAGGAACACCCTGACGGTCGTCGTCAACTCGTCCGCTTCGATCCAGCCGGCGACGAAGTAATTCGCGAACTGTGACAGAACGGCCGCAGCTATGGGTGTTCGCCGGCCCGAATGGCGCCGGCAAATCGACGCTTGCAGCGAAATACATCGCAGGCCGTATCCCCATCGTAAATCCCGATGTCCTCGCGCGCGAAATCGCGCCAGGGAATTATGATCCCGCCGTGATGCTCAGAGCCGGTCGCCTTGCCATCGACCAACGACGCGCGATGCTCGCCGCGAGCGAGACTTTCGCTATCGAAACCACGCTGACGGGGAGGGGCGAAATCGCTTTCATGCAACAAGCCCGTGCCGCCGGATACAAGGTCAACCTCGTTTTTATCGGGCTTAATCAAGTCGAGGATTCGCGGGCTCGCGTCTCAACGCGGGTCATCGCTGGCGGGCATCCGGTTCCTGACGCCGACCTTTCCCGCCGCTTCGCTCGCAGTCTCGGCAACTTGCCCTGGGCAATGCGCATCGCACATCGCTCGATCATCTTGGATAACACTGGAAAACGTTACCGCCTGGTGCTCAACCGTGGGCGCAACCACAATCGGTTTGTTTCTCGGTCACTACCGGCCTGGGCAAAATCCGCTATCCCTACGGTTCTCCGGCATTCGCCAGAAATGGGGATGGAGTTGTAACCAGGCTTTGCCTGACATTCTGCCAGGCTTCAAAAATCGACAAGTTGGCCGCCTACGGCGGCCTCCTTTTCAACGGATTTCGCCACGTTTCTAGCCGAAAAATTTATCGTTAAGTGACAGGGCTTTGCCCGTCTTCGCCGGTCAATGTCAGTCACCGTCTGTCTTCGCCAGACTCCGCCTAACCCCGCCTTGTCGTAGGGGGGCAGGACATGTCAGGTAACGCTACCTTCGGCACGACCTGACGCCCCTTTTGCGGGGCCATCCTGCTTATTCGCACTTCGCGCTCAACGGGTTTTAACGGCAGGGGAGGGGCGGAATAAAAAAAGCGGCGGGAAATTTCCCCGCCGCCGTTCGTTCCGTCAATCCTGAGCGATCCTAGCCCATCTGTGGGCCGTTTTCCCGGCCCTTCCTGGCCGACTTCGCCGCGATCTTTATCGCCGCCTTCATCTTGTCGTCCGGACCCAAGGCGAGGGCCTTGCCGTCCTTGTCGATCACCAGCAGGCCAACCAGGTCCGCGTTGTCATTCCGTACCGGGGCGACCCTGTTGCCGACGGGATCGATCATCGCGCCGCCGGCCGAGGTGGCCAGGTCGACCGCGGCCGACTTCGGGAGCTGGATCCACTCACGCTTACCGGCCAGCTTCGACAGTGCCGGCGCGGCCGTCTTTGGAAACCGCTTCGGCTTGTTCGGATCCCCAAAGACCGTACGCAGGGCTTCCATGTGGGCGATCATCAAGACCATCGCCAATGGATCCTCGTAGGCTTCCGTCGCCAGCCACAGTTTCCAATTGCTCACAGCGCGGCCGAGAATCGTTGATTTCGTCCACGGCTGTTTCCGCGCCCCGATATATCTGTTCCATAGCGGCCCGGTATTCGGATGACGAGGGAGCAGGGGAGGGCGCTGATAGCGGCCCTCGCCTGTCCCGGCGCCCCTTCCATGCCCGCGACCCTGTTCCGGCGTCTGGTAGGGCCCAAAACGGGCCTCCAGGGCCTTCTTAGATGCTTCCCGACCTACAGCGCTGGCCTTCATGGCGCCCTTACCGTCCAGCTCATAGAAAACGAGACCGTTACCGCGCGGCTTAATGCCGACATTCCAGCCCGCCAATTCCTTATGGAGATCTGGCCACCCCTTGGCCCGCTCGACGGCCCCGAGAATGTCCGGTTTCTTGTCCTGCATGAATCGATGAAACGACTGCTGCCAGGTGTGACGTTCAAAATCTTGGGCGTCCGCCGAAATGCCCCTAAGTGACAGAGCTTCCGATTTGCCAGGATCTACGGCCAGGCCGTAGGCCTTTTCGATCTCCCGGGCCAGCTTATCGCGGGCGCGGAAATCCATGTATGGGTTATGAACCTTCAACGTCTTCGGATGTACCCGGTTCACCGCAACATGGATGTGGAAGTTCTCTGTGTTCTGATGAGCGCCGGCGACGTACTGGTGCCCGTCGAAGCCCATCACATCGACGAATCGCGCCGCAATCTCGCGCATCGCCGCACCGTCAAGTTTTGCCTCGTCACTTTCTCGAAAGGACAGAATGAAGTGATAGGTTTTATCCTTCACATCCGGCTTTAGCTGCCGGGCGGCTTCGATCTCAATAATCCCAAGATCGAGCTGATCGATCCCGTCGCCGGCATCACAATTCCCCATCCAGAAATCGCGCAGCTTTTCGCCCGGCTGATCGGCCGCCGCGATGTATCGCGCCAGGCGATCAAAGTTGTCGGCGACGCCGGTTTTTTTCGGGACTTTCTTGGATATCATTTGCGTTTCGGCTGCACTTGGTCGCGGATCTCGATAACAGAGGCTTTTAGTGCCTTCTGAGTCTTGTCGATCTCACCCATTAATCGGGCGAAATCCTTGCCTTGATCCGGACGCTCATCGATGGCGAGTTTCAGGAGGTTTCCCAGGCGGGCCAGGTCCGCATTGACCTTCAGCAGATCTTGGATTCCGCGCCAGGCCACAAAATCTTCCGACTTGGGAATGGCATAATCCATCCCGAGGCGAAGCAGAAATTTTGACGCTGACAGGCCCACTTGTTGAGCAACGGCCTCGATATGCGCTTTTTCAACAGGATCAACGTAGACCGTAATTCGTTCACGATTAGATGGCATGGAACCCGGTCCTCGCTATTCATTGATCCAGTCAGGGCCGTACATGTTTTCGGCCGGTGACATATCCACATCAAGCGCGAGCAGCCACGCTGCCCCATATTTTTGCTTCAGAGCGTAGAGCATGAACGGTGTTGCCTTCGATTTTCTGAGATAGTCCCTGATTATTCGTTGCTCCGTCGTGAGGTTTTCCACGACGTTCCCAAACACTGGCTCGGTATGACCGGCTCCATTTATTCTCTCGGGCATGATTCATCTTTCAATGCCCCACTCGATATTTGTTTTTATGATTGTTAAGAGAACCGCCGACGCGAAGCGCCGGCGGTTGTTTTGTGCTATAGGCCCATCCCTGCGGATCGACCCTCTTTCTGACGGCTTCGTGGCTTTTCAATCGACTTACGCGCGGGCGGCGCATTGTCGGCACGCGGCAAATATTCCCGCGTGTCCGAATGCTTGAACTGATCGATCCCATCGACAGTTTCCATGAACATGTAATTGCCGGCCCAATTAGGCGACTTTTCATCCTTGGACAGACGCCCGTCCGCGATGGCGCGGTCAAAGGCTGCGCTTACCTCGTTCCGTAGAATCCTTCTTTCCTCGAAAAGCCGCGCTTCGACTTGATCCATTTTTGCCGCGACGAGGGCCGGCGGAACGGCCATCGATATTTGTTCCTTCACAGCGGGGAGGCCGCGGGCGTGATGGAGATCATTGAAATCTGTCATGCCCGATTCCTGTTCTCGGGCAAAAAATTCCGGCACAGCCACCAAGCCGCCGTGCCTTTCGGCCGCTTCAACAGCCTTTACAAGACCAACATTCTTCTGCCGACGCACGTCGTTGTCAGCAGCAAAGATCAGCTCACGATCAGGATGCTCCCGGCGGATCACACTCGCTACCGCATCCAGGTTGCCGGCATCGAAGGCGGCGATCACCGTATTCCCCGAGGCTTCTCGAATACTGGCGGCCGTCGAATAGCCTTCGGCAATGATAATCGGACCTGTATCCGCACCAGCCAGCTTGTGCATCAATCCTTCTTTTTTGCCGCCCTTTAGATACCTCTTCCGACCAAAATCATTGATTATTTGGACGTTGTGAATCTTACCGTTGATGTCTGTGAGCGGCACAAGAAGGTTGCCCTCTTTATCCGCTTTCAAACCGAACGACCGAACACCCTTCTTTATCAAAAAAGCGTGCTTACCGTCCGACGGGACTGCACCAGCAAATATCTTCAAGGCGCGTTCGGCCGTTGCCTTCTGCTTCTGACGAATTTCCGCTTCAAGCTCCGTTTTTCGTTTCGCGGATTGCGCCTTCAATTCCAACAGTTTTGCAGGATCGATTTTCTCGCCCGTCGCCACCCATTTTTCGACCTTATCGCCCAGGCGATAGTTCATGATTTGGCCGTTCGGCCTGCCATCGAGAAAGCCACGATAAGAGCCGGACAATTGTCCCTTGGCGTCATCGATCACGGGGACACGGTGCCAACGGCCATCCATAACGGCCGGGCCCTCGACCAAAAGGCCACTTGACCGAAGGGCTTCCGAGAATTCCTCGACCGGATCCCGCGACGCAGCTTCCGCATGGACGTTTTCAATGGTCCATCGTGAGAACTTCGCCGCTTCCGAGCCGGCAGGGACGTACCAGGACTTCGCCTTGCGGTCCCACCTGGCGCCGAGCGCCTTCGCTTCGTTCTTTTCCTCGAAAGGCACCGCGATATATACCCGCTTCCGTTCCGCGGCCTCCGATTTGGCCGGTTCGGCGGTTTGATGTTTCGCCATTTTCTCACCCTCTTTCCGCAGCTTTGCTTGTTTCTCCAATTCGGGCCGATGTTCAGGCTCCATGACCCACTGGCGGATCGTTTCCGCATCGCGGGCCGCCTGAAACAGTAGATTCTTGTCGTCTTTCAAGGCGCCCAGCCAGCTTTCGACATAGCCCGCGTGCCGGTCGGGGAAGTGACCAAGGCCGACTTCCGTTGCCAGCATGAAGGACGCCATTTCGGCTCGTAACTCTTCCCTCGCATAGGCCGCTGACCCAAACGGGCCGAAATCCCTGGCCAGGCGATCCGCGTGCCCGGTCGCATGACCGATTTCATGCAACTGCGTTGCATAAAACTCATATTGATTGCTGAAGGCCGCCGCCGGAGGCATCCGAACATGATCGTTCACCGGATTATAAAAAGCCCGATCCGCCTGATCGAAGAATACCGGCACGCCGACACCCTTAATCAGATCTTCCGCGCGGTCGACGGGTGCCCATTGTGGTTCAGGCACAATGAAGGGCTCCAGGCCGTCGACCTGTTCGGCGTTGAACACGGCCGCATAGAAGACTTGCGGCCGAGACAATCGAACTTCCTTGAAGATCTGCTTGCCGGCGTCATCGAGAACAGGCTTACCGTCGTCGTCAAGGGAGGGAACCCGTTCCGTCCACTTCCAATGTTCTACCCAAGTGGACTTTTCGCCTTTACGCACTTGAGCGTCGGCAGCCGAAGCCTGCCGGTATGTCAACCAGCGGGGATCCTGGCGGCCCTGCATTTCGAGCCACCAGGCGTTAATTCCTTTGTACTCCGACCCGGAAATGGGGTTATGCGGCGTCAGACGGAACATTCCCGGTTGCCACGGCTTTTGCCATGGCGCGGTGCCGGCCTCGATCTGGCGGATCATTTCTTCCGCCACGTCCTTGCGGAAATCAGGTCTAGCCATTGGCCGCGCCCTCCGCTTCGATCTCGTCCATGAAGGAATCCAAGGCCGTTATGTCATCGAGCGCCCTTTCCTCGAATGCGCCCATGTACCAGGCAAGATCCGGATCGACAGGGGCGGGGCCTTCGGCCGCCGCCTTTGCCACGCCTTCGGCTTCCGCTTGCAGCTCCGCCTTCGGATCCGGGTCTTTCGTCCCTTGTTGTGTCCACATTCTCAATTCCTCCTTTGGCCTGGATTACGCATCGCCGGGCGGCTGAATGCCTGCCCGTGCTGAAAGTTCTTTGTCTTGGAAATACAGCGTTTGAACGCCTCGGATCGGCGGCATCCCTCCGGCGAACACCAGGACCTCGCCAGGCCTCGCCTTGCCGCCGTCCGTCTCAATTCCTCGAAGCCGTAAGCATTCGTCCGCCGTGAGCAATGGGCGTGACGTTTCGTGGAGATTTTCGGAGACGGATCCCAGTTCCCCGAGACGGCCAGAGCGTGACCGCCGCGCCTGGACGACGGTCGCCTTGCCTGTCATGTCAGACAGCACCCGGGCCGTTTCGATCTTGTTCGGCGCGAAAGCGATCCGCACATGGCAATTCGACATGATCGATTCTTCACGGCCGTAGGCCTGGTGGAGCTGCGTAATATCCTGCACCACCAAGAAGGCCTTAAGGCCGTAGCCGGCCATGAAGGCCAAGGCGCGTTCGAAGATCTCCAATTTGCCGATCGAGGTAAACTCATCGAGCATGAGCAGCAGACGATGCTTGTAGCTTGTCTTGGCCCGGCCATTTTCGAACTCCATTTCTTCGGTCAAACGCCGAAGAAGCAGGTTCATCACGATTCGAACCAGAGGCCGCAGCCGGTCAATATCAGACGGACGCACGATCATGTAGAACGCCGCGGGCTTCGATCCGTTCACCAGGTCATTCAATGAAAAATCACTAGACGCCGTGTTCTTGGCGATAATCGGATCGGCATAAAGGGCCAGCTCCGTAATTGCGCTGGAATGAACCCCCGACCGCTCTTGTGGCGCCTTGATCTTCATGCGGCTGGCGCCGCGCTTCACTTCCTTGTCGATGTAATCCTCACCGTGCCGGTAGGAGAGCATTTCATCGAGAAGCGCATCGAAATCGTCTTCACCGCTTTCGTGTGAAATTGTCCCCGACGCAAAAATGTTCACGTCATCGAGGCAGGCCCGCCGGCCTTCCTCTTTCTTCACGCGGTAGATCACATGCAGAAGGACCACGCTCAACCAGGTCCAACCCTCTTGCCGCCAGTAGTCCCGAAGACCTTTGCCGTCCGGATCAATAATCATGGCCGCGATGTTCTGGCAGTCCGCAATGTCGCGGCCGGTCCCAATGCGGACCTCCGCCAGCGGATTAAACTTCGCGGTGAACCCGGTTGTGGTCGGTTCGAACTTATAGACGGCGTGACCCTGCCGCGCCCGCCAGCCCGCCGTTAGCGCATGATTCTCGCCCTTGATATCTAGGACGAAAACGCTTGCCGGCCAGGTCAGAAGGGTAGGGAGGATCAAGCTCACCCCTTTGCCCGAGCGGGTAGGGGCGAACACCATGACATGCTCCGGTCCATCATGGCGCATCGGCTCGACCGTTCCGGTCCGGCCGCGCCAGCCTCCGACCGTCACGCCCTTGTCGTTAAACAGGCCTGCATTGGCCACATCCTTGCGGTTGGCCCACCTTGCGGAACCGTGCAGCTCATCGCCATCCCGGCCGCCGCCGAGCGTCCGGTTTCTTGCCCTGGTCGCTATCGCCACGACCAGGAACATTCCAACGACACCGCCGGCGCCGGCGAAATAGACGGCGTTCAGCATTTCGGGGGGCAGCCCTGCAGGATGAAAGGCAACCTTGGCCACCCACTCCCACCAACGCGGATCCTGGGCATCAAAGCCGACGGTGTAGTGCCACTGAATGATGATCGCCGCGAGGATCCCGACGAACACGAACAGGAGTGAGACCCGGGCCACTATCATTGCTCGACCCCTTCCTTGAGGATCCAGCGGCCTCGCTTCGGTTCCCAAATGTCGGAAAGCCGGCGATAGCCGTCCAGGTCCCGCTTGATCTGCACCACCACATCCACCAGATCGATGAGGAATTCCGGCACGCGGGGCATGTTCTGACCCGACCAGGCAATGTTCTGGTCGAATTTCCGGTGAATGGCCTGTTCGACGCCTTCGGCGTGAATAGTCATCCGGAATCCTGTGACGCCGGAGTTAAGGGCGGCGAGGGCGGCAAACGCGTTTTGCGTCGATATCTCGCCGAAAACGATGTTATCCGGCGTGATCCTCATAAGATGATCGTAGAGCTGCCGCCAATCTTGCATCCCGTTCCCGGTCCCACTCTCACGGGCCGCGATCAGGCCGACGCCATCCCAAAATTGATCGATATGAAGCTCCGGCGTATCCTCGACCGCAACCACACGGCGGTTCGGGTCGAGTTCCTTCAACATCATATTGAGCAGCGTCGTTTTGCCGGTATTCGTCGCGCCCGAAATCACCAGGTTGTTTTCTGACCTGGCGGCCGCAATCAAGTAATCTCTGATGCGCTCCGACACGCCCAAGTGTGACCACTCGGGCGTGAACGGATGCTTACACCGGATCGCGAGGCTGAGGCCCGTCCTTACGGACGGGCCTACAAGCACCTCGAAACGATGACCTGCCGGCAGGATCGTTGACAACTTCGGTTGTTCGTCGCCATCGAACGCGAGGCCCGAGGCGTTGCCCAGACTTCGCGCGATTTTTTCGATAGCGGCTTGTGTCAGGCTGCCGTCTTCTACGGCTTTCTTCCCTTCACCCCGACGATCCGTCACGACCTGGTGCGGTCGCGACATCCGTATTTCTACCGTTGACGGGTCGCCATAGTGCTTTTCCAGGGGCGCAAGGATAGATTCGAATAATGGGTTTCTTCCCATGAGACTACTCGAATCTATAGCTCTGGCCCGTCCAGCCTTGGGACGTGGCAAAATTAATCATAAGCGTCTGTTCGTCTTCGGCGAAGTCCATGGTCGCCTCGCAACTCGGACTGGCACCCGACCAATTGACGCTTACCGCGTAGCAATAAGCCGTACCGCTGCCGCCCCAACCTGTCGTCGCGCCCGACTGAGACGTGCCGATTGCCCCGCCACATTGGGCTGAGTAGGTTTTTGACGCCGTAGACACGATTTCACCGTCTTCCCGGACCAATTTCATGGTCGCGCTCCACGTCGCGTTGTAGTAGCGAGAATTCGGCTTTCCGCTAAACAGAGCGTTCGGGTCGGGGCAGGGCTGCAGCCAGGCCTTCGACTCGACTTGGCTCGACTGAGACGCCTTCGGCCACGACGCCGCAATGACGTTCTGGCAGGCGTGAACCGGACCAATCGGCGTCCCTTCGCCAATCGGTTTTGGATAAATCGTTCCGTCCGGACGCTTATAATTCTCGACCGTGTTCACTCGCTCGAAACGGCTGCAGTCTTCGTAATAGTATTCTCCGCTCGCCTGGCTTCCGTCACTTTCGAACGTGTAGGCCATTTGTGGTGTCCCATCGACGACTTCCGACGTCACGACGTTGTATCTTCCACTCGGGGCCATGATGTAGATCGTCGATTTCTGATAAGCGAAAAGCTGATCGTCGTGGGGCTCCCAGCCAGCCGTTTCGACCTGATGGGCATAGGTCGTTTCGCTTTGCTGGCACTGCGTCACGTACTCTTTCACGCCATTGAACATGTAGAAGAACCGTTCCATGCCGTATGACACGCCCGCCGAAATATCGTGATTCCAGGTAAACGGGTTGGTGCACCCCTCCGTCGTCGAAATCAACGCCGTGCTGGTATCGTCCGGCTTGCACTCGGTGATGTATTCGACCAGCGAATCCTTCGTGATCGCCACCCGATATTGCAACGTCACGTTGCCGCCATTTTGATCGACAATCGCAGAACAGATCTTCGCCCCAGCTTCCGACAAATAAACCTTCTCGTGCGCGTATTCGGTTCCCGTATCCGCACAGGCCCCCGCCTGCCAGGTCACGCCGTCCAGCTCATAGGTGTGCCGGCCTTGCTGATATGATTTGTTCGCGCTGAAATCATGGCGGACCGTGCATCCGTCCGTCGTTTCAACCAATGCCACCGCCGCGACTTCGCCCGACGCTTGGCACCCGCGCACTTGAACCGTCGCATTATTGGCATTTTTATAGACCAGGGCCGCCTGCGTAACCGCTTGCATCGACGAATAATCTAGGAAAACCGGGCAGCTTTCCCGATCCTCTACGATGTCGAACACCTGGTCTTCGTCCGCGCCACACTCCGTCACTTCCTGCCGCGCACCGCCCGCATCGGTATAGAACAGAAGGTATTGCGCCGTCGCTTTCAGGGCTTCCACGTCCACCGCGTCAGAACAAACTGAATAGCTCCGCTGCAGCGGAAACCGCACTTCGGAATCCTCACACGCCGAGGACGAAACGGTTCCGTCCTCTGTCGTTTCAACACGGCTTTGCTGAATGGCAAATCCCTGTGCCGTATCGACCCTGATCGTGCATCCTTCCGTCGTCACCTTAACGACAGGCGGGGCGGCCTCCAGGACGTTCAATCCCTCTGGATTCTGGTACGCCGCCGCGTCCACGTTCTCGCGCGAGTTCGACCCGGGCTGTGTCGAGCGGGTAGGGTCGCCGGCCTCGTCGGATTGCTTTTCTTCCGTCTTTTCTTCCGCCACCTGCTGTTCGGCCAGTTTTTCCAACGCCGCTTTCAGCTCGTTCTTGTTGCCTTCGATCTTGATCGGCTGCGACGGATCCAGCTCCGCCGTTTGGAGATTGAACTGCGCTGAAAATTCGGTCGAATTCAGGCTTTCGGCACGGCCGTCTTTCTCAACGCCCGTTAACACCACCTGGCCGACCTTCTGGCCATCAACGCTGACAAACCGCGTATAGGCCTTTGCCGTGACCCCTTGGGTCAGGGACTTCGGAATTCCGGTCACTTCGACCAGGCTCAAATCGATAGGCTGGGGCTCGTTCTCCGGAACGGCCGTGCGAACGCTTGCCCTGGTCAGGATCGAGACCTTCTCAATGAGCTGGTCGACCGTCCCGGTCGTCGGCTGTGCGGCCGTGCCGGCCTGTGTCGTTTCTTGAGCATCGGCGGCGCCAACGAGCGCAACCACCAATGCAAGAGCCTTCACCGTAAATCTCACCATTGTTCGTTTCCTTGCTCGATTAAGACTGTTTCCAATCCGCGATGTACCAATCGGTTGCCGGGCGGATCTGCACCCGGGTCCCTTGGGGGATCGTTATGATCGGTACGAGCGAAAGGGTTTCTTCAAGAACCGACGCGGTGATTTCACCGAACCGGCTGGACAATTCTTCCGCCGCTTTTTCAGAAGCGGCCGTTGTCGTGTCCGTCGCGTCCGTGCTGGCTGTGGCGGCGGCAAAACGCACCGCCGTCGCCAGGCCGGTCAACATGATTGCCGTGCCGTACCGCTCCCAAAATCGACGGTCCACATCTCCGGATACTCCGGCTTGACCTTGAGCGTTCCCGACCGACGCGCCGAGGTCGCGGATCTCCGCCCGGTGCCCGGCCAGCAAAATGCGTTCACATTTCATTTCCAGGCGGCTCGATCCCATATCCTTCGGGGGAAGGAATTTGCAGATCATGCGGGAGCCTTTCGGCACCAGGACCAGGCGGCCGTGGTAGCCGTACACGTCGCGGGACGTTTGAATGATGATCGAACCTTCATCATCCCCGCCGACCTGGCTGTTCACGCCGGTTTCCACGATGCCGGAAATGTATCGATCCGCCGCCAGGATCCGTTCGTTATCGACCGGCCGCGTGGAGGTGCTGCCCGGGCTTTCGTATTGCTCTTTCTCGATACCTGCCGCGCTGATCGCCAGCGGATCCGCGTTCGGGGCGAGCAAACCCGGTGCCGCGGCCTTGGGGGCGGGCGAGTAGGAAACCGTTACAGACGGGTTTCCCGCCGCCGATAGATTGATGGAACCGCCCGACCAGGCCGCTTCAATCGCCAGTTTCACGGAATCAGGTGCCGGCGGCGCTTTCGGCGGGGGAGGGGGTGGCGGCGCTTTGCGCTCCACCAACACTTCCTTTTTGATGACGATTGGCGGCATAACCGGCGCTTTCGGCGCCGGCGGTGCCGGGGGAGCCGGCGGTAGTGACCAGGCCGCCCGCTCGTCCTTTGGAAGATCCGGAACATTCTCCGGTATGGCCTTGTCGCAGTAGCCGAACAGCGTTACGCCGGCGACCAATGCCAGATCACAGATCGCGCTCATGTTTCTTTCCCGCCATACTGGATGCACAGGAAGCTCATGCCGCTTTTCAGGGTGATGAGAGGCCGCGTGCTTTCGATGATGAACGTCTCGCCCTGGACGCGCGTGTTCACCAGCTCATCGATGCCGTCGACCACGACGTAGGCGGTCGGCAACTCGACATTCGCCCACTTTTTGCCAAAACGGACGTAGGTGAAGCGGTCATCGCGAAAGACGGTTTCCGGCTTCAGCTCATCGGATCCGGATAGCTTGTATTCACCCCATCCACGCAACGTGTTCGGATCGAACGCCGCTTCCGCCACGAAATCCCCTGCCCGGGTGCCGGGATTCGGTTTCGTCAGGCCGGCGACGGCATCCGCCGCCTTGTCGTCAGGCACTTTCATCGCGGGCGCCGCCGGCGACTTGTCGGCCATGTACTTTTCGGCCCAGGCGACGGCCGGGTCCGGATCAACGGACACTTGTCCCTCGATCTTCACGACAACATCGGGGACGTTCTTTGAATTGAAGCCTTCAGCCCGAAGATAAAAGGGATAGATCCGGCCCGATGCGCCATAAACCAACATCGTTGTGTCGGTGCCGTGAATCGTCGGCTGAACCGCAAGGCGGTTCGGGCCGCGTTCGAACACCTTGAAATTATCCTTATCGCCCACGTCGATTTTCTGGATGATTTCGCCGCGCGGCAGCTCGATCACGGAAACCATGTACTCTCGGACACGGACCTTATAGGTGCAGTCGTCGCAGGCTTCCGTTTTGTAGACCGGCGCCGCGTTCTCGATCTTGTCCCAGGCTTTCTGAATCTGGCCGGACGTGCGCGGCCGTGCCATTGCCCCGTAGCCGCCCTTGAGCTGTTCTTTCGTCTGGTCGACCACGGACGGCGGAACCAGTGCCCCTTGACCGCCTTGTGCCGCGCTGCGCGCGTTCGGCGGCAGCGGGGCAGGGGGTGCTGGCCGTACTCCGGCCGGCGTCTGCGCCAAGGCGACGCCGACGACCAGCATAGAAAACACGATCCCGGCGACGATCCCCGTCGCGAGAAGCTTTATCCGGCTCATTTGCCATTCCTCTTTTTCAGGGTCATTTCAAGGACGAAGATCCCGAGGGGATTCGTGTACCGATCTTCCTCGCGTACTTCGTGCGGCCTGGTCGCCATCGACAGGTAGGCGCGGAGCGACTTCTGATCCGTGACCTTCCCGCGTTCCTTGTCCGTCTGGGTGAAATCCACGACAACCTTGTGCTCCTTGCCGAAGCTCTTGATCTTGTCGACGGATTCAATTCTGACTTCGCGCGTCAGGCCGCGCTTTATCGCGGCCTCGATCTCGCCCGTATCGATCCGCTCACGCCGGAACTTTTCGGAAAACACCCGATCCGTCATCCGAGAGGCTTCGTTAAGACGCTCGCTTTGCGTCACAGGATCGATCTCAACGACCAGCTTCACATACCGCCGGGCCATGCTTTCCAGCAGGAAATCGAAGCCTTCGACGTTCTCCGAAATCGGCTCGATCCGATAGAGCTTGTCGTCAGGCTGATAGGTCCGTACCAGCGCGTATTCCGTCTTTTTCAACGGCAGGAGGGCAGCGATCGTGTGCCCCAGGACCGCGACAACGGAGCCCAGGACGATAATCACGCCGATAGACAGGCGCAGCAGCCAGGCCAGGCGCTTATGGGACGCCTGGAAGGCATATGGATCGGCGTCATTGACGCCAGCATGCGGGCTTTGGAAGGCCAGGGCAGCGCCCAGGCCTTCCGGCTCCCTACGGCCTTGAAACCGGCCTAGGAGCGCTTTTAAACCTTCCGCCATTCGAACCCGCTCCCGTCATATTTGATTTCGGAACAGGCGCACGGCGATGCCTTCATTTCATCTGATCCGGCGCCCGAGTTCGAAGGCAGCTCAACATCCTTCGTGACCGATCCACAGCCTGATAAAAACGCCGATATCGCCAGACAAAGAATGATCGCTCTCGCTGTTTTTGCGTTTCCCATCCTGTTTTCTCCTATTAGCTAGCTGTGCCGTTGGTACGGCGGATCTTGTCCAAGAGGGCTTGTGCGGCCGGCGACAGTTTTCCAGCCGCCGCCTCGGCAGCGTTGACGGGATGAATAGCGGCCGAGACAAGACCGCCGGCACCTTGCGCGGCCATTCCAACGCCGCGCCCGGCCGCGTTCGCGGCCGAGTCGCCCCACTGGCCTTTTGTCCGATTGAGGAAGTACAGGCCGGTGCCGACAGCGCCGGTGGTGATGACCGCCGCGGCCTGATTGGTCAGTTGCGAGCCTGCGATTGAATTCGCCATGCTGGTCGCTTCGGCCATGAAAGCCGTGCCGAGCCAGCCAAGCGCTATCGCGACCCAAAGGGTCGGATTATCAAGTTGCATGATCTTCGATATGTCTTTTGCTGTTTCAGGATCCGCGGCGATCCCGAGCGACTTCACGCCGTATAGGCAGACTGCGAGTGCAATCGTCGCACCGAACAAGACCATGAAGGCCGCGAACAGCGTGCGGATACCGCTCAAGGCCACGTCCTTTCCCCACCCGAACCCGAGCGCCATCATCAGGATCGGAGAGAGGGCCGCGAACATCATGACGCGGAAAATCGTCACAACAACTTGCGCGAAATAGACGATCAAAAGCAGGGCGTAGGGAACGATTGTGATGATCGCCATCACAATTGGCGTTGGGTTAGTTAGAGTTGTCTGCTCTAGCATCGCACGCGACATTTGAAACACGCGAAACACGCCATCTTGGGCGACCTTCACTAAGCCGCTCATGCCTTCCAGACCTGCGATCCCTGCGGGACCGCTACTGTTGGACGCCATCGCTATTCCGGTTTGCGCGTCGAACTTTCCGCCGGCGGACAAAACAACGCTGGCGGCGCCGCTCATTGTTGAAAGGGCTGATTTATAGATGAGATTTACTAGGTCCGGGCCTTGTCCACCAAGTAACGCGGCTGCTATAATTAGAAACACAAATTCTTGTGCAAAGCCCCCGATATCCGGCTTTCCGAGAATGAATTTTAAACCGTGAGAAATGATCCAGAGGCCTGAAATGCCCAAGAAAATGACCCACATCGGAGTGAGCAAAACGGAACTTAAATCCTGCGTGAACTGGTTCGCCAGTTTCACATATTCGTCTGCAATCGAACATGCGAAGCAATTAGTGATATTTGCCATTGTTCTCACCGTCGTAATTGTTTCTGGAACCGCCAAAGCGGATATTTACAAGCCCAGCGATTTCTTTGACTTTGACTATGCAAAGAAAATTTGGACTTCTTTCGACCAGGCCGCGTTTGACGCTGAATGGAAGCGGGTTTCCCCCGCTTGGGAGGCCTGGGTTAAAGCCAATGGCCCGAAGATCTATAAGGAAAATCTTGCAGAGCTGAACAAGGCTCCGAACGCAGCCCAAATCAAACATGGGCATGATCTGCATATGGTTTGGGGTATTTGGACGAACATCTATATGAGCTTCGTCGGAGGCAACAGCATCAATTTCGGGGCGAACGCTTGGAACCAAAATCGCGGTTTTGCCTGCAATAATTTTCAGGGTGATAACGTCTTCACCCGCAAGTGCAACGATATTCCTGACTGGCGAACGACCAAGGAACGCGCGCGTGATGAACGCGTGCTGGCTGAGTATCACGCACGCGAGGAAGCCCGGAGGAACCGATAAACTTGCGACGCACCGAACCGATATTTCAGGAAAGATCGAAGAGGTCATTGTCCGGCCTCCGCCTCTTTTTTTAGGCGGTCATTCGCCGGCGTGCTCATCATCATCAACATCGATGATTGAACCTTGAGCAGTTGCGCCAAGAGCTGATTTTGCTGTACCTGCTGTTTGTTGCTCAGCACGATCCCTTGTGCGATTACCGCCAAGCGATCTTGTTGGGTCTGCGCCGCTTTCGCCTGCGCCTCCAGGTCGCTCGCGGCCTTCTCCGCCGCCTCGGCGGCATCCGTCGCCGCCAGATCGGCCGCCGCAAGTCCGCCCGCCGACACTTCCTTAACCAAGGCTTGCCGCCGTTCAGAAACCACGGCCGTCGCATCATTCATGTGCCGCCAGCGTTCTTCCGGCGTCGCCGCTTCAAGTTTTTCCTCAGCGAAGACTTTTTCGGGATCTAGCCACAGCGCCTTTCCGTACACGTCCCGGCCGTCACAGATTGAGCCGAACTCCATTTCATCCTGGCTGATGGACGGGAACAGCTTGGCGAAGTCAGGCTTGAGGCATTGAAGGTCACGGCGAATCTTGTTCGCCACGTTGCCTAGGTTAAGAGACGGAATGTTAATCTGGCCGAGCGCACCTATAGCGTTGAGCTGTTCTTGCAGCGTCCCACTCATTTCCGTGAGCCATTGGGTATGTTTTTGAAGCTCTGAAAACTGCTTCTGTAGGGAGCTGACTTGTTCCGCGAGCTTCGCCACGGCGGCGGAATCGATCACCGCCAGGGCCGCATGGGCCATGATCGGCTTGCCGAACACCAGCACCGCCACCACCGCCGCCAGACGCACGCTTTCTTTCATCCTCAAAGGTATTTCCTCCATTCCGCACCCCAACGTTCCTTAAGGGCGTCCAATTCCTGATTCGCCTTAACACCGGCACGATAGAAGCGCAGGGCGTCGCCTAACGGCGAGAGATCCACGTCGATAATCGCGGACTCATCGAACCCACTTGCCGCGTCCCGCTTAATCACCAGGGCCCGCCGCTGGCCTGGCCTGGCGGCGGCGCCCGTCACAAAATCCATCTGTTCGTCGTTGAGGTTGAACGGCTCGAAACTGTCCGGTTTCGCCTGGGCGTTCGGCAGGAAGATGAAGGTTGACGTGTTTTCGATGAAGGCTTCCGCGTGGCCTGATCGCGTCAACGCGGCCGGGTCCTGGAAGGCCAGCCCCACGGCGCCGTCGAGTTTCCGATACTCACGGAACATTTCGATAGCCAGGTCGCGGAAACCCGGGTTCTGGAGCAGCTTCGCCGCCTCATCAATGAAGATCGCAAAGCCGCGCTTCGACGCCGCCGCCGACTTGCCGATTGCCGCCGCGATATGGGCGACAACCGGCGGACCAAGTTCCGGATCATCCAAGGCCTCGTTCATGTTGACCGCGACCATATGGTGATCGAGAAGACCGCCCAGACTATCGTTCGGCGCGTTGAAAACGTGCGCGTGACGGCCCTTGTTCCCCTTGTCGTCAATCACCCACTTTGCGAACTCACGGCGAAGATCCGTGCGTTTCGTAAAGGCGAAGGGATAAATGGCCGATAAGGTCCGCTGAGGCGGCTCGATCTGAAACGCAAGCTCCGCCGCATGCGCCAGGGCTTCGGTATCCTCCGCCCTCGACAGGCTACCGCCGGCCATTGCCCGCAAGATCGCGAAGATACGATTGCGGTTTTCCGGCGTGTCCGGGCCAACATCCAGCGGATTAAGTGAAAGATTGTCATAGTTCTGGTAGACGCCGCCGAAGGCCTCGACCATGAACCGCGCACCTTCCTTTGAATCGAAGATGTAGCTCGGCACGCCTTCGAACTTCGCCAGGCCGCCGAGAATGTGCATGAGCAGCGTTGATTTACCGCCGCCGGTCGGGGCAAACATGAGGAAGTTGCCGCGAGATTGCGGCTTGTCCGACACCTGGAACTGAAATGCATAGGCTTGGCCTGCCGGCGTGCGAAACATGCGAACTGGCGCATTGCCGAACTGGCTGGTCGTCTGTCCGGTCGCTGAATGCTGGAACGCCCAAAGGGCAGCAACATTTTCTTCCCGGAGATCCAGGGGCGCCATCATCCGGCCGCCTGGGATCAGCTTGCCCTTTTGCCGACCCAAGATTGGAATTCGGGCAAACCAGCAAGACGGCGCACCGCTGGTCTGGATGCGGTGAATGATCCGGAGATTGCCGAATATCTCCGTAACTTCACGCACCAGGTCATCAACCCGCTTTTCGTCGCCGGCGCGCACCGTCACCTGAAACTGCGTCGCGAAGATGGCCACGGCATCTTCATTCAGCAGGTTCAACAGCAATGACGTTTCCGCTGTTCCCGTCGCATTCCCGAACAGCGAATTGCGAAAGGCCCGTTCGCGGCGCTTGTTGAAAACCGTCGCGCTATCACGATCCCAGGGCTCCAAAATCTGGCAAACCTCAATATCGCCATCGATCGCGAGCAATTCCCCGATCATGCGGCCAGTCACAATGTCGGGCCAAAGGCTCACAGTGATGATTTTTTGGAGTTGGCGGAGGGGCGTGTGGGTTTGAATTACGCCGGTTGATCGATTGAATTCCAAATCGCTGCCGGGCAGGGCGCCCGACAGGTTTCGGGAAATGGCAGGGAGATCCGCGCGGAAATCGCCGCTCACCAGCCCGTTCAAAAATCCTGTGAGGGGGCAGGGGCTTGTTGCCTTGTCCGCCGCCAAGAGCGGGCGAGGGCGGTAGTCCGCGATCATCGACATAATCAGGTCATGCGCTTCGACCAGCGCCGTCATGGCATAGCCGGTGCAGACGATGTACCAGTCGACATAGTAGGACGACTTGAACACTGCGGCTTCCGCGTCACCAATTTCCTGCAAGGCCGGCGAAGGCCACCTAACGTCATAACTGATCGGCCGGCGGCGCTTTACGCCGAACAGGCGCACGTTCAACCGTCGTTTCGCCAGCTCCTGCAGCAACGCGGCGCGGCCGCGCATAAGGTTCTGCTGTTCGTTCAAAACCTTCGCATCGAAGCTCGTTCCTTCGATCCGCCACACGCGGCTAATGGTGCCGTTCTTGCACTTGACCGTCGCGCCGTCGGCCTCGATCCGATCCAGCTCCAACTCGTCTTGAAGCCAATCCGTCTTAACGTCCCCGAGGACAACGCGGCGGGCGGCGGGCACCGCGAGAGCACCGGCCAAGCCTGCCGTAAAAAGAGTTGCGCCGACACTTGTCCAGATCATCGCTCGCCCCCGGCGCTCAATTGCCTGGTATGACGGGCACCGCGCCAAAAGCGCGGTGCCGTCAACAATTGACGCTCGAAATGGAGATCTTCCCGGCTGCGGCGAAACAGCCACAGCCAGGCGATTAGAAAGCCGCCGACGAAGCCGATCAGCAGCATCGCGGGGGAATCGATGGCGACACCGATCACTACCCCGACACTGCCAACCATGCCGGCGACCATAAGCAGCCGTGGTGCAAGCCCCAGAAACGTCATCTGGCGCTGCACCTGGACCAGAACTGTGCTGGACGCTTTCAATTTCCCACCGCTGAAAGGAGGTTTCGAAGCATCGTCGGCCCCGCGACGACAAGCAGCCCGCCGATGAAGATCATCGCGAAGCGCATGAAATCGAGTTTTGCGGTGAGGGCACCCCAGGCGCCGAGGCCGATGATCCCGATTCCGATCACCAGAGAGGCGATCTTGACGAAACCGCTTTCAAGAACTTCGATCACCTTCAAGGCCGGTTCTTCCCACCCCGACGCGCTTTGCGCGAACGCCGGCGAGGTAGCCGCCACGACCGCAGCCGCAACAGCGACCCCAAAACTCACATCAAATTTTCCCATCTTCATTAGTCAGCTCCTGGTTAGGTTACGAGTAAGGCCAGTACGGCCAGGCTCAGCACAGCGCCGGCCATCGACACGCCGGCGACAATCGTCATCCGCCGCGCCGTTTTCTTCATTGCGATTTGGGATTGCTCTGCCACTTGCGCGGCTTCGTTGATCGCCGCGAGCCTTTCGCGGATCGCGTCGTTCAGGGCTTTCGCCTTCACGTCATCAATCATCGAAGAAATCTCACGGCCGAGCTGTTCCGCCGTTTGGTGCGCCGCGTCGGAGAAACGGCGCGTTTGTGCGTCCAGCATCTTTTCGAAGTCGCTCAGCGCCGCGCGGTGGATCGTGTAAGCCATCAAAATCGGGTCGTCTTTCTCGACCGTCGCTTGATGGACACGCCAGAGCAGGGCGCGAAGGGCCTCTAGCGATTCCTCATCCGCCAGGACCGGCGGGGGAGGGCCTTCCTGCTGAACGCCTTCCATCACAGCACCGCCATTTCCATAGCGCCCTGCAGGTCGCGCCAGGTCATCCGCAGGCGTTGCCGCGCCATGACGGGGAATTCCGCGAAGTCACTCGCCTGTTCGAAGGTCAGGCGGGCCCGCATCATTTGATCAATGTCATGGCCGAAGGTTTCCTTGCGGACCTCCGGCAGGCGAATGAGGGCGTGAATCCGGTCTTGGTTGTCCTTGTAGAGCTTCGAGGATTCGAAGCCTTCAACGGACCCGTCAGGCCGTCGCATTTCGATCCGGCCGAAATACTCGTTCAACCAGACGACCACGGGCACGTCGGGCACGTTCAACAGAACCTGCGCCAGGCCCTGCATGGTATCGTTCAAGGCCTGGCCGCCGGTTAGGACCGCGTGCAGGCGGACTTCATGCCCAGCCGATTTGAGCATCGCCAGGGCATCGGCCTCGACCATGTAGCCGAGCATCGGAAGGAAGGTGCTGGCGCCGTTGTCGATCACCACATGGCCATCGGCCGGGATCGACATGAGCTTTTCCATGAGGTGATCGAAGTACCGCGGATTGATTTCATCCGGTCGATCCCCGAGCTGCACGATCTCGGCATTGAAGGCCTTGTAGCCGCCGAACGTCCGGTTCACCGGGTCCGTATCGAAACACGCCAGGTCGGCGCCACGTTCAAGGTAGTGTTGGGCAAGCAGACTGGCGACGTAGCTTTTGCCGACGCCCCCCTTGCCCTGCAAAGTCAGGTCAATCGTTCCCATCTGTTTTTTCCTCATTCGCTTCGGAGTTACCCCACAGGTCATCAATGGGGGCGGTTGCCGTTATCAGGCGTTTTCCGCCGGCCGTGATGACCCGGCTTGTTCCGGCATCCACACCTGATCCGGACACGGCCCGCACCCGCTCCGAGATGGGAGACGGGGCGGGCACGGGCCGGCCAGAAGGCTTCGCGGGCACGGAGAGAGCGCCCGCCGCTACAGGAGCAGCCTTCATGGTTATTGATGCGACGGCCGCTTGAATCGGTTTCGTCCAGCGGTGAAACGACCGCTCCGAAACCGTCACCTTTCCGGCCTGTCGCAAATCTTCATAAATCTGAGTGACCGGCTCCAACTTCGTCAGACGGTCACGGATCTCAGCACTCAACGCCGCCACTTCGATCCTCGCTTTTCCCCATTTTGCCGCAGCCATTGCGTTTATTTCCGCTTCGTAACCCGGGCTGAGGCTGCCTTTTGCACCTTCGCCCATCCCCAAACCTATGCTCATATCCACCATGTACAAATTAGTACCATTTTGGTACTATTACTTAGATTATATATGGTGAATTTGTAGTTCTATATAGTAATTCAATAAACACCATGCACAGGCATATTTGTATATTGACAAACGATCTGTCAATACGGCATTTCCGATGCATGGAGGACGCCACATGAAACGAACGACACTTCACGCCGATCCCGATGTTCGGGAATACATCGCGCTAACGAAGGCCCGAACAGGCCAGTCCGGGCGGCAAACGCTCAATGATGGCGTCAGGCTTCATGCGGTCTTGAGCGACCGCGCGAAGCTGAAGGATCAGATCGATGATTACGAAACTGTGGTGGAGCTGATTTGTGATTTGGCGGGAATCAAGTTGCCCTCTTGACGAGTGTTTTGGTTCCGGTCCCGTTGCAGGACCGCTGGACGTGGGCGCGATGCGCCCGGCGAACACTCAAGAGCTTTTAAATCCACCACGACCGGGCCGCCGAATTGATCCCGTAGGCTTGCGCCTCTCCCCCCGGTCTAATTCCGGTCGCGGAATTCAACCGTTCTACAAGCAAAGCACCTTTATGCAATTATGCCATTGGTCATGGTCGGCCAAGACAAACAGACTATATCCAGGCGCCAAACGGCGGCGTTTACCATTTTTTCCTTTATCAGTGCTGCGTCCTAATAGGTCTATATTTAGACCGAATACATTTATACTCACTGCGATATTCATCACAGCCGACCGTTACCACAGAAATCAGCGAACGCCGCTGTTGTTCAGCTCCCCCCTTCCGTTGGGGCGAGCTAAATCCGCGTGCCTGTTTCTATCGATGGAATCCAGTCCTCGGGACGGCCTATGCGGGCAACCTGCCAAGACGGTTTCCACTACGCGGAGCCTCCGTCTTTCGGTTGCCCGCGGCCTTAACCCTCACCAAAGCAAAGCCCATCGAAACCGGCGCGGAAGCGCCACCAACCAACCGAAGGAGTAAACCAATGTACAACCGCAACCACGTCGATCTGATTGGCAACGTCGGCAAGATTGAGATCCGCACTGGCAAGAAAGATGTTGCCGTTCTTTCCATCGCGACCAACGAACGCTTCACCGACAACGAAGGCAAAAAGCAGACCGCCACCGAATGGCACCAGGTCGTCGCCTTCTCTCCGAAGCTGGTCGAACTGGCCCAGAAGTTCATCGCGAAAGGTGATCTGCTGAGCGTGACGGGCGCCCTTCGCACCACGAAGTTCACCGACAGCGAGGGCAAGGATCGGTATTCGACGGAAATCGTCGCCAAGAACTTCGGCTTCCTGTCCCCGAAACGGGACGATGCCGACGCCGACTCCGGCGACGAGCAGCCGGAAGACTGACCCCGCCAAAAGAAGGGCGCTCCGAAAGGAGCGCCCTTTTATCCTGGGAAAACGATCATGATTTTACACCTTCAGCAGACGCAACAACCGCCCTGGCTCATCTACTTCCGGCCTATCAACGAATATCCCGAAAGCCCGCTAATTAAGGCTATCGACCATTTTAAGCCTGTCACCCGTTCCATCATTCACGCACTTATCGAACTGGACGATCCGGCCGGCTTCACATCCCAAGACCTCGCTCTTGAACTTGACCGCTCTATCCAATGGGCGGCCGCATGGCTCCTACGCCTAACGAAAAATGGAATCGTCGCGCGGATCGACTCCCAACCAGGCGCCGTCGACCTGGCTAGGGCAAATACCTCATATGCCTATCGGTTCAATTCACGTTTCTACTGCTGACCCACGAAAAACGGCGGCCCTTTGAAGGGGCCGCCGTTCTCTTTTGTAGCTCAATAGCTTTCTAACGCGGGATCCAGGTTAAGCCGTTTCAGGCTTGTGAACAAGGGGCCCGCCCACCCTTTATTGCCACCAGACGCGATCCCTATCCATTGACCCACTGGCGCCCCCGTGGGGGCTTAAGCGCCAGTAGCTCAATGGATAGAGCAGCTTTCTAACGCATGGCAAGATGCGGGTTCGAATCCCGCCTGGCGCTCCCTCCCTTCGGTCGTCGCGCTGCGTCGGGCTTCGACCCCGCGCCAGCCTAAGAAAGCCGCTTCGCGCCTGGTCCTTATGTTCGACCCACCCGCGGGCCTGGTTTTCCTTGTCGTAAAACGATCACGGACGGCCGATCGCCAGCTCACGGCCGACGTTGTGTATCGACGCGCCTACGGCGCTTTTCTTCCAATCCAGCTTGTCCCGGCCCCTGCGCCTTCCTCCAAGGCCCCCGGCCAGGCCGGCCCGCTCCGTTCGCTGCGCTCCCGTGTTGGCCTGGCTGCCCCCTGATCGGCCTTCGGCCGCTCTAGGGGCGGGAACCTTGGCGGCTTGGAGGCCGGCGCAGCGGGCTTCGCCCGCTCGCTGGACGACATGGAAGAAGGTCCGGGGGGTAGTCCCCTGTGACGCCAATGGAGAGAACACATGACCATTCAAATGATCCCCCTCAAAAACCTGAATCTGTCCCCGGCCAACGTCCGTAAGGTCAAGACGACCACGGCGGGCCTGGAAGCCAGTATCGCCAGCGTGGGGCTGCTGCAAAACCTCGTCGTAAAACCGAACGGCAAGGCGGGCCACTTCGAGGTGATCGGCGGCAAGCGCCGGTTCATCGCCCTGACCAATCTGGCGAAGGCGGGCAAGCACTCTGAAATCACCGATAGCACGGAATTTCCGTGCAAGGTGGATGATGCGACGACAGGCAAGGAACAAAGTCTGGCCGAGAACTTCCAGCGGGAAGCCATGCACCCGGCGGACGAGTTCGAAGCGTTCCAGGCCCTTATTGACGAGGGGAAGACGCCCAAGGACATTGCGGCCCGGTTCGGGATCAAGGTCCGGGACGTGGAAAAGCGGCTGGCCCTGGCAGCCGTGCATCCGAAAATCCTGAAATCCTACCGGGCGGGCGACCTGACCCTTGACGAAGTGATGGCCTTCACCGTGGCCACGTCCCCGGATCGTCAGGCCGAAGTGTTCGACGGCCTCGGGAGCGTGCCGACATACGCAAACAAGGTACGGTGGATCAAAGACCAGTTGACCACCGACAAGGCGACGGCATCAAACCCCCTGGCCGTGTTCGTCGGGATCGACGCCTACAAGGCGGCGGGCGGGACCGTCACGACGGACCTGTTTTCCGAAAACGATCACTCCTACCTGGACGACGGCGAATTGCTGGTGAAGCTGGCGACGGAGAAGCTGTGCGGCATGGTCCAGGAGGCCCTTGCAGACGGATGGGCCTGGGCGCATGGCGACCTGGAAAAGGAATGGGAGTTCGTCCACGCCCACGAACAGCTTGATGAAACCGAGGTTAAGCTGACCAAGAAGCAACAGGCCGAAATCGCCAAGCTGCAAAAGCGTCTGGACGCCTTGAACGACAAGGAGGAAACCGACAACGACGATTGGGAGGAACAGGAGCGGCTTGAAGATCAGATCGCAAGCCTCACCTACGCCTTCACGCCCGAGCAGAAAGCGGCCTCCGGCGTCTATCTCTACGTCGAGCGCGACGGCACCGTGGAGCGTGTCGAAGGGCTGCAACGCCCCGAGGACGCCCCGGAGACGGAACAAGCCGCGACCGTGGGGGAGAAGGCCCCTGTGCCCCAAAAGCCCGTCGATCCGGCGGATAAGCCCCTGACCGACGCCCTCCGGACAGACCTCCGGCAGAGCCGCAACCAGATCATGCAACTGTATGTTGCCCGTGATTTCGGGATGGCGTTCGATCTTCTGTTGCACAAGATGATCGTGGACCACCTGGACCTCGGGACCGGCATCCTGGACGCCCGTGTGACCGAGCAATACCCCCGCAGCACCGTTGAGGACTTGCAGGAGTCCCCGGCGGGCCAGGAGTTGGCGGCGCTGTTTGACGCCCTGCCCAGGGACTTCCTGCCGGGTGACGACGAGGAACAGGACGGTGACAAGCTGTTCGATGCGATCCGCGCCCTGACCCCGGAAACCAAGCAGGCGTGGTTCGCCTATCTGGTCGGCGTCAGCGTTAAGGCCCAGTTGGCCGACGACAAGGGCGGTTACCCGGCTACTCCGGCCAACCCGGTCTATGAGCGGGCAGGGGCCTTGCTCGACATCGACATGCCGAGGTACTTCCGGGCGAACCCGACCAACTATTTCGACCGGATCAACAAGGGCCAGCTTCTCAAAGTCGCCGCTGAAACCGTCAGTCAGGAATGGGCGCAGAGCCGGGCGAACGCCAAAAAGGGCGAACTTTCCGCCACGATGGGAGCCAAGTTCGAACGTGACCCGGCGGACAGCCGGAACACGCCCGAGCAGCAGGCGCGGATCGACGCCTGGGTGCCCGCCGTGATGGCCTTCCCAAAGGCCCAGGGCTGACCGGGGTAGGGGAGGGTGCTGACCAGCGCCTTCCCCGCCTTCCGTCCCTCCATAGACCCAGGAACGCCCGCCATGACCTATCTGACGCCCACCGCGATTGTTTCGATCCGTTGGGGCAATCCATACACCGAGCCGCCCGTTGGCCAGCCGCGCATGCTGTGGCAAGCGACGGTCCTTGAGGGCGGCAACGCCGACGCGATCCGCGCCCAGCACGGCCCCGATACCGTCCCGGGCGACGGCTGGGGCTACTGCTGGTCGCCGGTCTTCAAGCCGATCAAGCGGTGGTCGCCGGAACGCAAGGCCCGGACCAGGCGCGCGCGCTTGCGCGCCAGGCTGGACAAGAAAACGCCGCTCCTGGCCGACCAAATGTTCGCCCAGGAGGTCGCCCGGCGTCCGGCGTATTTCGATCCCGTTGCAATCGAGGCCGCCGACGCCGCGCGCGATGACCGGGCGGACGATTCCTAAGCAGCGCCGCACCCTGGCGCGCTTCACACCCACAAAATTGGATCGTACTATCCAATAAGATTCGAGGCCGATCATGACCAGTCAAACACCCCCGACCGCCACCCAGTACAGCCGTCTCCAACAAGCTTACGATTTCTTCAATGCGGAACTGTTCGGGGGCCAGTTGCCGCCGTGCCTCATCACCCTCCAACGTCAAAAACGGGTCATGGGCTACTTTTCCCGCCGGCGCTTCGTCGACGCCGAAATGAACTTCACCGACGAGATTGCCATGAACCCCGAGTTCTTCGGGCGCGAGGTCGTGGTGGAGGTCCTGCAAACCATCGTCCATGAAATGTGCCACCTGTGGCAGTGCCATTTCGGGAAGCCGGGGAGGCGGGCCTACCATAACCAGGAATGGGCCGACAAAATGGAGTCCATCGGGCTTATGCCATCGAGCACGGGCAAGCCCGGAGGGAGCAGGACCGGCGAGAAGATGGGCGACTATCCGATAGACGGCGGGGCGTTCCTGGAGGCCGCGCAGCGCCTCTTGGCCGAGGAATTCGATATTCCCTGGGCCGACAGGTATTCGGCTGCCGCCCCGGCGCTCCTGGGCCCGGCAACCGGCCCTACAGGCGGGAACGGAGGGCAGGGGGCCTTGCCCACCACCGGCCCCGGCGCGAAGCCCCAGGAGCGGAAAAAAACGAAATACACATGCCCGTCATGTGCGGCCAACGTCTGGGGCAAGCCCGGCCTGGTCCTGGGCTGCATCCCTTGTGAAAGGGTCATGACAGCCGGCTGACAGCTTCCCAGCATTAGGTTTCAATCACGCCTACCGAGCGCCGAAGATGAATCTTCGGTGGCTAATTTTCTAATGGTTTTAGGTGTAATCGTTGCCGGTCTCAAAGTAGCCGAAGCCGGCCAATGGCCCATTCACGTGGAACATAGTGAAGTCTGAGAACCTAGGGTTGCCAAAGCAGTCCAGGTAGTCGATTCGCCCCACCAAGAACATACATTTTTCACCTCTTTGGAAGCCGGCCATATCTTGCCCATCGAAATCATTGGGGCGCAGCTGAATAAACAATGGTGCCCCAGGGGCGAGACTACATGGGGTTAGAGGTTTTTTGCGCGCGGGATCGAGGCTCGTGTTGCCGAAAATTTCCTTCGTATCGATCGTAACGGCGAGTGAAATCATGACATTCTTGGCTGGAGTCTCCCCGTAGTTGGCAATCTTGACATCAATTACCCAATTGCCACCCAAGGCTTCAGGGAAATTTCGAGTAGCCCACTCAACAAAGACGTAGGCCCTGAGCTGGCTTTGGGTAGTTTTGGCGGTCAGCCTATAACTCATGTGTGTATAAACGACGGTGGCAACCAGCAACACCAAACCAATGCCCCCAACTATGGTTTGCCATTTTGTCAGGCCAAGAAGCCTCTCAGTGGACCGGGCCATGGATTGCTGGGCGGCCAAGTGGTCCCCCTCACGTTTCTCGGCTGCTTGGCAGCGTGCATCACAGGGTGTTTCTTGGTCTTGGCGCTGGATTGTAGGCGGCTCTGGTTGAGAGTTTGTAGCGGAATCGTCTCCGTTGGGTTGTTGTTCTTGTGCCGGTTTCTTTGGGTCAGGGGAATTTTTGGGTGGCCCGTCGCTTTGTTCGATTGGAGCCGCAATTTTGGCATCATTTGGTGGCGTACTATCGCTGGCAGCTAGACCGCACGAAGCCCAAAGGAATACCGCTAGGATTCCTCCTGCCGCAACGCCGAACAATCTATTGCTACTAAACATTGCACGAAACATACAGCGGTAAACCTCTCACGGGAAATCTTGTTATTCAGGTTCCTCTCTTATTCCTTTACTCCAATCACCGCCAAGTGAAGTGACCATCGACGACATTGACGACCGTCAAAATTTGCGAAAACCCTTGCCTTTACCTGGGCCGTGCATCCCCTGTGAAAAGGTTATGACAGCCGCCTGACAGCTTCCGACGAGCTGGCGGCCGGCGCCGTCCGGCTTCTATCCCCGCGTTCCTCGAAAGCCCCGTGGCGTTGCACCGGCTCAGGTCTGTCTCGCCCGGACCTTGCGCCAACCTGCCAAGCCG
>TARA_R110001592_G_scaffold316364_1_pt1 | contig 52551 bp, 48 predicted proteins | sample TARA_R110001592 | Tara Oceans TARA_R110001592 (sample SAMEA4398387) | marine metagenome | biome: Polar Biome; feature: [SRF] surface water layer (ENVO:00010504); material: water (ENVO:00002006), including particulate matter (ENVO:01000060) such as... | depth 5 m | reverse complement strand
CTCACTCTCATGCAAAGGTAAGATCAACCATTTAATCCGCTTACCCTAAAATAATAATATTTTATTTATTTTTCTAAATTGGAGTTGCTAGTTCTAGGTTTGATGAGAATCTAAAAGTACGAGATGTTTTCGTAAATTCAGATTATCAAGTAAAAGGTGCTCCAATGATTCAAAAAAAATTATCTAACTGCAAACGACGGAGGGTAGTATGAGTTCAACTATCTATAAGGAATTCGCGGTTTTCACAACTGGAATAAATAACGACATTAACGGCATAGGTGTTAATCTTTTTGACGAGGGAACCGAGATAGTAATGGTACTTTCAGCATCGTATGAAAACAATGTCGATGCTACCCATGCAAAGTGGCATTGTGATTATATTGGCACAGCGAGCGATATGCTGTCCGATTACGTGCCGAAAATGGTGAGGTATTTCGATACTAGCCACGCAAGAGCGGCTTTCCTTAAAAATGGAGAAGCATTCTCGCGGCATATTTCTAAACTCTATATGGCAGCAGACCCCGTTACGCTAAATGAACTTAGTCAGCGCGGCATTATGGGTTACTCGTGGTCTATTGAGGAATACGAGCATGCCAATATTGGTCAAGAACCAATCGAGTATGAATATTTCTCTACTAAGCGAGCGGGTTTTCTTTTAGGAAGCGAAGAAGACCTAGAAATAATGATTAAACAATCTCTCATGATTAGATTAAAAGCTAAGAATCATGTCTGGGCTGGTCGCCCGTGGTTAGCTGTATCGAATGGCTTTCATTAATTCCAAAACAGATACTGATTGCTGAATTAATCAATCCTGAATGCCCTAGTTGCTAGTTTTTGTTTTCATGGGAATATTTTTGTATCTCTCACGTGAGAGGCACATCAACTACTCTAGGGAAGTCAGCTATGGAAACCGTTTCTTATATTGATAAATTAATTGCACGAATCGCACACAGACCAATCGGTGTTTTTATACCTCGACACTCTCAATCTAAGACCTTAAAGCACTTAGCACAAGGGTCAGCTATCGTTTCTGATGCCTCGTTGCTTAGCGGAGGATTGATAGAGGTTTACTACGAAGGAAATGTTATTGGCGCAAGCAATCTTATCGAGTTTGAAGATAAAGCCCTTTGCGCGGTCGGAAGACTAATACAGCGCTACCCTACCGTTGCTAGGTCATGGGTTAAGCCAGACTCATTACTTCAGGTAGGGCATATTTCCGTGGTTAAACCTATCGCCCTTCCATTGCCGGAACCTGTTTGCCATCTTCCAGTATCAATAGCAAAGCAGCTTTTACCGAGGGAACTACAAGATGCTGTTGATCCAAAGCCTATAGCAGCGTGTGTAATTACCGAGAAAAATCATCCTGCATTTATCCGTTGGGTAGAGTTGAATGAAGCAGTGTCCTAATGTCTGCTCTGTACTGTGACTTGGTTGCTAAATAGCAAACAGATGGACACTCATTTCTCCCCTTGTAAGTTGCTAGTTTTCCTTTTGGTGAGATAGTTGTTTTGTACTTAATCGCCAGAAGGAAAGCTAGTCATGACCACCAGCGCGAACACACTCACCCCAGGTTATGTAGAGCACCAGTTTTTCAAATTTGTTGTGTCCGATGACTACGACGGGATTATAGAACTTTACCGATCGTCAGTTATCAAGGCTGAAACTCGATCAGCGTTTTACTCAGCATTGGACGAGTCAGCTTATTTCTTAGCAGATGCCGACCACCGCCGCGTATCTAGCATGGCTAAAGTGCGAATCCGAAAAATCACAGGCGGCAAGATCAAATGCAAAATCATGGCTGAGAAGAATGGCGATCTATGCGGGGTAACATTGAAAAATGCCGGCCTAGATCAGTATGCGATTTTGCTACCTGATGCAAGTTCAGTGGGTAAGTTCAGGGCTAGTTATTTTGACCGCCGTGGGTTTATAAGCCATATCACCCATGAAACCTACGAGAAGGTGATCGATGAGGTGCTGGAGGCAGGCTTTACAGAAGAGACACCTAACGCATTAGATACGATTTTCAAAGGCTCAGAGTGGCTAAATTGGTATGCCGGACGCGGAGAAAAACCATAAAGATTAAATTCGTTGAGAAAGAACGGGGAACTGAAGTATGCGAAACATCAATTTCTGTGGGCTTTCTCGAAAATATAGGCCCAGCCTACTACTTTATTAACTCGCACGAGGTTGACGCCGCAGCGACATAATTGAAATTAATGGCAAAATGGGAGTACAGTCTAGACTTTGGTTGTTTAGGCAAAATTACTGTAACAATTCAGTCATTTTTATCCACCGGATTTGTGCGCAAGCCTGTGGATAAATTGCCTTGAAGTAACAAGGCGGCAGAGCCCACAACAGACGACGGCTGGTGATCAAAAAATGAACATTAGATTGAAAATGACACGAACATTACCTGCAAGTGAACTGGCATCTATCGGTGCCGGAATGGTTGCACTCGCTATCACTTTGTACAATCTAATCCAATTTTACCAGCCTAACAAGAATCTGGTTCATTTGGTTTTAATCGTAGTGTTCGGCGTTGTTGCTGTGTCCTTTCTGTACACCGGACTTAGACCATCAGCAATACACGCTTATAGGGTAATGAAAGATCAGCATGGCTCGACCCTATGGTTTAAATTGCTGCGCCTTTGCCTAATAGCAGTAATTGGAGTGACGACGTTTGTACTCGAAGTGGCTTTATCCCTACTATTCAAGGGAGGACGATCCAATACTTCTTCTCGAAGTAACCCCACTCACGTGATGACAGTGGCGTCTACGGCGGTGCCAAACCCCTATGTCAATCCCGATTGGAATAATCCTGAAGAGCTTGAGGCATACTTAAACGGTGAGGAGATGCCGGCGTCAGCCTACGCTCCAAAGCACTATAAATAAAAGGGCCTTTCGGCCCTTTTATTTTTGTTACCTACTCGGTTTCGTACCCCCACCCTTTCGAGCTTGTTCCTTTGATTTCGCTCGGGCATCCATACGTTGCTGGAAGCGACTACCAATAGTTCCCCCGACATTAGATGCAACTTTACCACCCCCGGCACCAGCTCCACCGGCAGCAGCTCCAGCTCCAGCAGCGCCAAGACCTCTAACCATTCCAGGCCCCGCGTAAGCCATCATACCAAGCCACAACATAGGCATAATGAATAAATTCCCAGCGGAGACGATTAGAGCAAGTAAGGTGTTTGTGTATGTATCGAGAACGCCGTCAGATTTGGACAAATAAAGATCCAGAATATGATTGTCAAACCAAAATGCCGTCGCCCAGATAACATTGATAAACTCAAATGTGAAATACGTTAAGGCAAGCGCAAAGAATGACTCAAACTTGTATCCGGTAAGAACCATAATAAAAGGTGCAGCAAAAATAATTATCATCTGAACAATAGCTAACACTATTGGCCCAGCAATTTTCGCCACTTGTTTTAAAGCATTTATTTCAAAGAACTGAGTGGCGCTAGCGTAAGTACCAAACATCATACTTGCTGCATCCAGCACTTCTTTAACCACACCTTGATTAGTGTTGAAGTCATTGCCGAAATTAATTTCCGTGGTTGAATTCAAATTTAATGCATCAGCTTCCAATACCATTTTAATAAGTAAGTCACCCATGTCTCGTGGATGAATAGCGGCATCCGTTAGCACAAAATGCCCCCAATCTACCCAGTCACCGGTAACACTTCCGACCTTATCTTCAGGAATGGCGTCTAGAATTACATCTCGCAAGCCTTCAGCCGGATTCACACCATTAGCTTCACCTTCCCAGACTTCTTTACATGAAGGGTTGGCGCCAGTAACCTCTTGCGCTCCCTCGTCAGACGCCCTGTTTACCTCATCACGCGTGAATCCATATTGCTCCATATTGGGCATATATGCTTCTTCATGCTGATAATATTCATCCAACTGATTAAGAAATATCCGAGATCCGATCCAGTCAATATCATCAAGAGGATCTATATCGTTTGGTATAGCAACAGGGTTTTCCTTGTAGCGAGCAAGGGTTTTCTTATAACAAGTCTCGTAAAAATTTTTAACCCTTTCTCGCACAACTGGATCTTGAATGCGAACTTCTGAGATGCGTAACAGCATTAATTCATAGTTGTTAACACAATCCATCGCCTTTATTGCAGCGTAAGTAATTGCTGAGGATATGTAATTCACGCCATACCACGCAACGGGTTGATGAACAATGCTTGGAGCCATACCCGCGAAAGTAGAGTCATGTATTTCTCCTGTATTATCACCTTGGCCGGAAGTATTTAACAGCGGATCTGATCGAACATTACAATCTGGAACGTCGAGTTTGTACTGAACACTAGCCAATGACTGACCGGCATTTGGATAAGGAATAACACACAGGGACATTACCAATATCATACCTAGTAATGTGCGCTCTATTCCGTGCACTGTGCCTTTAATTCCACGCACATCGTTGTAATTTTTTAGACCTTGAATCACTAGAACTATAAACGGTACTAAAGCAAGTCCAGTACCGACTAATATTGTCCAGATTGCGTTATAAATATTCCATGAGAATATTAGGGTATAAATTTCTATTAGATTATTTGCAATCATCTGCCGTCACATCCAAAGTTTTTGAGCAAACAGAACTTCATAAAGTGTGAAACCAATTATCAGCTTCCACCATAGTTGATTGTAAAACTGTGCAAGCTCAATATGATTAAACTTGGCTTCCTCATCTAAGTCGCTATTCTCAGCAGATTTAACTTTCTGTTTAGCCCACAGCCATACACCAGCAGTGAATATCACGTAAGCAATAAGACGAAATATAGTTAGATCCGCTATTAATGTAATAGATACTGTAGTGCTACCCTCTTCCGTAAAAAACAACAGTACAATAGCGAAACTTACAATAAATATGGCAATCATAGCGTACATAAAAGAAAGACCTAGGCTAGCTTCTCTCTTCATCATTGAGGAACCCCCAAGGCATTGATACCTGTTGGACGCATTGAACGTGGGCCTTCAGCTTCTTGTGCTTTTTGCTCTTCACTGCCTAGAAGATAGTAAATTGTCCTTTGCGCGGTATCTTCTTTCATGTCAGTTTCGCGTTTTAGATTTTCTAGTTCGCTTTGTAAATCTATGACGGCATTTCTAACCACTTTCCGCGACTCTTCATCCCCACTGATATTTGGCTCTTTAATACCGGTACGGAATATTTGTATCATGAAGCGCGTTTGCTCATACATTCTCGCCATTGCAATTTCACCAGACAACTTTTTGATCATGTCTGCCTGAACGTCAAGCTGACGTTTTCTTATCATTAGGATAATTGCTTGATCGACAACGATTGCTGGCGGCGCAGATACAAGATTAAGGTTTTGCCATGAAAGAGTGTCCGCGCCACTAACAAGTTTTTCAAACCGTTCTTCTAGATCTCTTTGTTGATCCGAGAACTTATAACTCAACCCGCGACCGGGCCGACTGCGTTGTTTTTTACAGCCATCACACAGCCGGATTTCTGTCTCACCCAGAACATCTTTTACCCAATCAGCGACAACCGTTGGGCCAGTCCAATATTTCGCCATTTCGCTTGATCCAGCAGGCACATCAGCGGTATCGCAAACATTTGCTTTATCATGCAAGATGTTGTATCCAACTGTAGCAACGTCTGTTAAGGCGTTTATTGGTAGTTGTCCAGCGCCTCCATGATAGGTTCCGCATGCCCATTCAATACCCTCATCGCCATGATCGCGATCATCCATATCGTTCTTAGCCTGGACAGCATCCCCACCAGACGCCGATATTTCTTTAGACCAATTCGTTGTCTTTATCGCTAATTTATAATTTTCAAATGGAAATGCTTGATTACCCATCATGACATTAGCCATATCTTCACAACTTAGCTTCGCATATTCAAAATCGATTTTGCCCTGTAGTATCCCTTGCATAAGAAGATCATATAGTCCGGGATGGACACGCTGAATAGCTAATGCCGGTAAGTTTGCTACAGCTCCCGTAGCTGAACTAATGATGTTATCCATCATGTTCTTAAACCCGTCTGTAATACCGTTTAACTGATTACTTATTGATAACTTGGGATCAAATTTTCCACACTCGGCATTCAGATCCCATGAGATCCCCATTTCAAGCATGTTCACTGTCACTATCTGCGTGGGCGGATCGACAACTAGGCCACCACCAAACAATCCACGATACACAGGCGCCAAACGCGGATTATGTATGTTGTCCGCTGTAACTATGTTTGCGCTAGCTGACAATAGTGACATTAGAATAATGTTCTTTAATAAACCTTTCCGCATTTTCATTTTAGCCTTCAACCTGTGTGGAAAATTAGAGAATCGCCTGCACGCTGACAGCACTTATGCTTACGCCAAAAGTTCCAGACATACTGTGTCTTAGAATCACGTTTCCCTGCACCGGGCTCTCCGCCATAAGGGAACTCCATGCAATTACTTTCTACATCCGGGTATAGCATTTGAAATACACCCGTAGATGCGTTGTTCTCAGTGAGTGGGCTTGGAGGCCAGTATCCGTCTTCTGACTGTGTGGTAAGCGAACGGTATATATGACCTTGCGACGAGCGCGTAACGATATGAGCAACGCGATACACGCCTAGGACTGATGTTTTAAATGTGTCTTGTTGTGTCGTCATTGAAGTACGAGGGTAAATCGGGCCATAGTTGTTAGATAATGACCCAAGATCATATAACCCAAACCCTAAACCTTGAGGATAAAGGATTTCAGGCACTCCCCATCGCCAAGAAACAGCGTCCAGATTCGAGACATAAAAAGGTAAGAACGGTGTCGTATCGGCGTAACAAACTAAGCCAAACGCAACTTCTGCTACCGCCATGTATGCTGTGATAGCTGGGTTTCCGTAGGCATCCACAGCTCTATGATGAAGATTGGCATGTTGCCCTTTGTGCGCTGGAGATGTGAACCCACCATGAAGACCGAAAAATGAAGACAGATCAAAGCTTTCTACTGAAGCTATTAGCGTTTGAAGAAAACTTGAATCTGGCTCGGCTTGTAACACAGCATTCGCTTGTTCAGTCTCCCCCCACGGCTCGTCTTCGCCAAAATTATAAGCCTGTATCGTAAGTTCTGGGACAAAATTAGCGACTTTCGTTGATACATCAAAACTACAAAATATGGTCGCACACGTCATCCAAACACAAACTCCTCTCAGCTCCCAGTCCATGCATGCTAATGCCGCAGACATTGTGTGAGAAAATATCTCTGAGGTGGTTATAACTCCATTGCTTGATTGAGCGTGGGATTGCAAAGGTGTCAGCGTGGTAGACAAAATGCTAACTACAACTAAGATCCGAACTAGACTGACTATACTCTTCACCGGTTAACACTCCTCTGATAAATATCAACCGCCTCTTTTAACGACGTTACACCGTAAATCACGTATTTCCCGTCAAAAACAATCGCAGGCACCTTCTGCACTCGCATCTTCACTGCTTTCAATAGAATATTGCTGCCAGTTTCCAACGCCGTTTCATGGGAGGCCCATTCATTACTATTTAGTAAGCTCATGAATGCCTTCTTGTAACGCTCAGGCGCCGGCGCATCCGGTTCAAGCTGGACACGCTTTGTAACGGCTTCGTTCAAGGCAAGTTTTGCATGCGCCATTGAATCAAGATTGTCTATTGGGAAAACAACATCGCTTGCGAGCTCAATATCTATCTGGACTGGATGTGCGTCATTAGTGAAGATCGTTACCGTTGTTCCAAAAGAATAATGGCTAACCAGTATTAGTATTATGGAAAAAAGCGCTTTCATACCGCATGCCTATTACTAGGGATGGGATCTTTTGGCATCTCTCCAATACCTCTATAATAATCAAGCATATTGGCGGCATGCTCAGCCGCTTCCACTTCGGTAATGCCAAACTTTTTCATGTAGTCCATGCGTTCAGCTTTTTCGTGTTTCTCTGTCATAGCTAGACTGAGGTATATTGACGGCGGCACACTTCGGAATAATGCTTCTACATTTTCAGAAAGAATGACCCCCTCCGTGTATTTTTTCGGCTCCTTTCTAGCCGAAAGCATTAAGAATTTTTGCTCATCAGTAAGGCTTTTAAACCGTGCTATTTCTTCTATTTCTTCTTGCGGCATAACTAAGCATATCCACCACTCAATCATGTTAAGCATCTTCTTAGCGGAAGATGGGAAGTCACCCATGTTCTGAGTAGCGACCCACCACCATGCACCAAGCTTCCGCCACATTTTCACTACCTTAACCACGAACGGCGCCAGTAGTGGATTTGTGGTGATGATATGGCCTTCGTCTGTAAGCATTACGATGGGGCGGGAGTCGTGTTGGTGCTTCTCGGCGAGGTTGTTGATACGCATCATTATCGAGGTATAAGCAATAGCTAACTGCGCGCCATAACCTTCACGAGCAAATGTGCCTAGATCCACTATCGTGACATCCGTATCCGGCCATGCCACCCCCGGCCGGTTAAACACTTCGCCCTCAAATCCATCGGTAAACATACGCAAAGCTTCGCCCATCTCAAATATACGAGGTCTGCGAACATCTGGAACATCATCTGATTTTGATAGCTCAATAAAACCCCAAGCTATGTCCTCAGTTAACGTTGTCCGACCTTCTGAGACGGCTTTCTCTGCACCTTTTAAAATTGCATCTCGGATGACGCGACGATCAGCACGGGTTAATTTTCGGGCTTCCTCTTCCTCACCACCTGTTATCATTAAGGTAGCAATAATTTCCATTTCACCCATAACGTCACGTTCGGCGTCTTCGTCTTCGATGTCGTTGCCGTCGTTCATTTGCTCAGCTAGAGCATCTAATGCTGCTTTATTACGAGCTTTCTTTTTAGCGTCATCGCTAAGGTCTGAGTAATCATTTGGCAAGTGTGACCGCATTGCCTCATCGTCAACGATAGCCTGATTGCCGCCTATCGCAGAACCAAGCAGCTCATCCCTATCCGATTTCAAACATAAATGTGCATCTGAGAACGGTGGCATAGTTACGCCTGAACCCGGCTTGAGCGATACCTTATTTACTGTCATTCCGCGAGTTTCAAAATAATCGGCCAGTAAACCAAACGAGTTACCCGCTTCAATAATAAATAGCCGAGGTCTAAGCATTGCCATGATCTGGGAAGACATTGAAGTTATAAACGCAGATTTACCCGCACCTGTTGGACCGAGTATTAACCCATGAGCGTTCTTTTTACGATCAGCTTGATTGAAGGGGTCTATCGTTAAGGGCTCACCGCCTCGGTTAAAGTTAGTTTGCCCCGGATTTCCAGTGCCTCTATGTCTACCAAAGACGCTAGAAAGATTCGCTAAGTGCTGCGACCACGCCGGACGAGTCGCCTTGAAATTCTTGTCCATCTTAGGCTCATAACACATTGGCAGATTGAACAAGTACGCATCAAGGCCCAGTGATTCATCTTCTTCACGAACTGGAGAAAGATTATTGGTAAGCAGGATGTTGCTAACTAAGACAGTTTTTGCACGTAGGTCTTTCAAGTTGTCGCCACGAACATAAACACACATCATAGATCTATATAATTTATGCCCTCCACCCATGAGATCCTTTGCTACCTCACAGTCTTGACGTGTCATTTCGGCGTCTACTGACTCACCTTTTGACTTTTCGTTAATCTTATTTACGTGTGATTGGATATCATCTTGAGGCGTAATAATAATAGTAGTGGCTACAATCGATCCCGCAGGTAGTCGATCCAGCATGCAGTTTGACTGCCCTCCCTTTTGGACGGCGCCGCTAGCAGAAGACGACACCTCGCCTGCTACTTGGCCTATTTTCGGCGTTTTACGTATCTTATGGACTCGAACGCATCTATGTGGCAAGCCATTGAAAGTCCATGTTTGAGATTTTGCATCGGACTTGGGAAGCTCAAAGAAAAATGATTCCGCTAAATCGTCGCCAGCGGGTAAATCATCAGGATCAGGAAAGGCAACCATGTTCTTAAATGCGCGGCGATCGCCATTTGTCATCTCAGGCCGCGGATTGAACCAGCCAAGCATCCAATCCTGAAAACTTGTGTGATCCGAGCGGATAAGGCCAATACCTGCCGAAGAAAACGCATCCTCCATTTTACTCATAGTGTCGTTGAGTTCTTCTTCAGGTGTCATGCCTGAATGCGATTTCCAATTTTTATGTAGCCGTCTATAAACGACCATTTTCACCCGACGGATCTTGCCCCCCCAGTTAGCGCCCAGAACTTCTTTGTCTTCAAACAGGCCACCTTCTTTAGCAATAGATGTGAGGTGATTTTCTATATTCTGAAGATATTCTTCGGTGTACGAAGTACCTTTGCATCGATCGTCAGGATAGTTGCGGAGCTGGTCAATAAAATCCCTAAAATCATCGTCATCATAGGCGAATTGTTGAATGACCCAAGGACTATCGCTATATTCCTCGAATGAGTCTTGAATCGCGTTTTGAACTAAATCTCGCTGATCCTGTAGCCAATTGTACGAGCGCCCTTCTGATGCAATTGGAATAATGTCATAGACCGCCGCGACAGAAACTCCATCGTCGAGTAAAAAGGATTTTGAGTCTGGATTGTACTCATACCACGGAAGCCGATTTATAAAAGACGATGGCCGGTTGTACATGCGCTTAACTTCATTAACCGTTAACGGCTTTTTAACCTCAACCTTTTCTTCGACCGGTTTTTCACGTGCCGTAGTTGCTGGTGATTGCTCAGAACTGTTACCTGCCTGCATCGGTTTAAATACTTCAGCGACCTTACCTAAGAAACTTCCCATTATCGGCGCTCTCCGTTCTCGAATAAGGGCTCCATATCGCTAACCTCTCCGGGCAATGCGTAATTATCTTTTTCCCACATCTTAAATTCCGTTAGGTAGCCGGGGATCGGAACTCCAGAGTTTCCAGCAAGGTGTGGCGCAACAAACATATACATTGTCGGATTTGGAATAAGCCGAAACCTAGATTGGAGCTGTGTACTCTCGGTGCGAACATAGTTGCTTAGATTCACGTCAGGCTCGACAATCGGACGACGCAGCAATGAACGTCGATCAAGGATTTTCCCTTCCCCAGAGGCGCCCATGTGCTGATCGTAAACCGCTTTCATATCTTGATCTGGAACGGGAATAATTGTGTCTTTGCTTGCACATCCTCCAGCAATAAAGCTAATCAATATGAGTGGTGCTACGCGGGTTAATATCTGCATAATGGTTTACCTTTCGACCTTCAGGGTCATAATCGATTTTAAGTTCTTCAACAATATGTACAGCGAGCTTTGTGCCAGGGGGAACGTAGATTGCGTCAAAGGAATGGGCCTGCCGACGATCAATCCAACTGGTAACTTCATCTAGGCCGTCGCCGATAGCTTCATTTCTAGCAACTGTACTTGGGTTTCCAGTTAGCGTACTGCTTGTTGTAGTTCCGTTTACACCAGAAGATGATGTCCGACTAAACTCAGCATCCGCTCTTGCTTTTGAGTAGGAAGACGCGGCAGTTAAGCCTATACGTCCTGCCAAGAAAGACACGGCGTTGGTAATCCGTTTACCGGTGATACATGGAATCCCATTGGTATCCGAGAACCATGCTAACGGATCACTAGTCTTGGTACCGGGTTCAGGTATAGTGACAATTGTTCCATCTTGGAAAGTGAAGGTCATAGAAAAAATTTGACCACTGGCACAAGAGAGTGTCCAATCCCCTTTAGCCACTCCCGACATTTTTATACCCGTGACATTTGGAATTGATATCCCATTACTAGAAAGGTTGTCTTCACCAATAATTATTTTAAACGGGTATGGATCAGTGACGCGGCCGTCAATCGGAATCCGTCCAAGTAAAGCTGTCATCGAAACAGAGCCAAGTAAAGTTGCATTGCTTGGTATCGTATATGCCTTAATTAAACGCTCATCTTTTGATTGCTTGGCTTTCCCCGGCAACTTGTTTACCGAGTTATTAACCGGCGCCATAACCTCTGAAAATTTAGGCAAAGTAATGGCAGATGGGTCTCGTGGATCTACTTTCGCATCAACAGGATTAATCCAAACCACTTCATCATAATTAATGGTATTCCCTGTTTCGTCATATCCAAGACCTTGGGGAATACCAGCATCGTTTATAATGAAGCCACTTGCCGTTTTCTTTCCTGTTGTTGGGTCGGCATCTTTCTTTTCAGAAAGTAGTAGTAGACGCTCTTCAAGCTTATTTATTAGATTTCGCGTAGTTACCAGAGAGTCTTCCACTTGCTTGTTTTTGTCTTGCTGTACCGTTTCTATATTGTCAGCTTTTTGATCAAGACGTTTTTTCATTGACTCTTCCATTCTTAGAAGACGGTCTATTTCTGACTTTAACTTCAGGTTCTCATCAACGATAACCTCATTTTCTTTGCGCACGGCACGAGTTTCGTTAGTCAAGGTGCGCATTGTCTCTACTGGGCTATCAACATCTACACCATATAAGGACTGAATTTCTTTCTCGTCCATAATGCCGACATCTAAGCCGTTGAACTGCTCTACAGGCCCATTCTCCACAGCTATTAATGATCCAGATTCGGCATAATCATTTGGCTGCTTAGGGCCTTTAGACACAACGACTAAGGTGATTAGTACGAAGACAACCACACCGCAAATTACTTTCAATAGAATATTTGAGCCCACAGCTATCCCCTATTTTTCCAATTCCGCAAGACGTGCGCGCTCAGCTTCACGTAAGTCGTGATAATACGTCCAAGGCTGAAGTATGTTTTTTAGTGGCTCTTCGCTTACCAAATAAAGAATCGTCGAATCCCCCGGCACCCCATTCGATTCAAGAGTGTGGTGCTGGAAAGTTGCTGTATGGAAGGGAAGGTTTAGATCCAGATAATCTAGCTGTAATTTCTCAGCAGAGGTGTTTTTAATGTAAATACCTGCCAAGTAATACGCCCCTCCACGGTAAGCCACGATAGGTGTTGAAACCGTTTTATATTTAGCCTCGCCCTTAAATACTCTTATGCTTTCTTTTAATCCAAGCGGGGTATCAATGATGCCGCGTACATCATGGTGGAGGCGTGTAGGGCCATACAAACGCTGGGAGGCATAGCGAACTAACTCAACAGGTGTAATTGATGGTTCTTCAGGAAGGCTAGATTTGCCCTCTTCAATTGTCTCTATTGTTTGTCCACCTGCGATATTTTCCTCGTCCAGCAAAATTTGAACTGGCTCTAGATTAGCAAGTGAATCTTGGCTTTTTGGGCTAGAAACTAGATCTAACAAAATTACTCGACCATCAGTAATTCTCTTAATTTGAACCCGCTGAGTAGTAAAGACCTTATTTGGCTTTATATGAATAAATCCCTGTGCAGACTGGACGCGGAAAAGATCGCCTTCTTGCTGCCCTTTAGTCATACCCACCTGAACGTGATCGCCAAACTCGATTGAACGCTCTTCCCCTTCGGTTAACGTAATTGTTACCGGCACATTTTTGTAATGAATGATTTCTTTTGCAAAAGCGCTGCTAGAGCCAACAATTGAAATAGCGGCTATGTATAACAATTTCATCATTGCGCAGGCTCCTTATCTCGGGGATCTTCAACCGCTACGTCGCCCTGGACGGACTCTTCTAAGCGCGCAGGTTGCCCATAAAAACCATCAAGGGCCAAGCCCCACATATTGCACTCAGGGTTAACGTCCCAACGGGTTATACGAATAGGGTAACGAATAAATACATCTTTCACTGTTTCTCCACGGAAATCCTCAGAAACACTAACGTCATAATATGCAATCCAAGAATCATTAGATTCGATGTAAACACGTTTTGGGCTATAGGGTCGGTCAGGCATTTCCTGAATCGATCTAGTACGATTTAGCTCATGGCGCTTTAGGCGTAATTCGTAGTCTCGATCGAGCTCAGCTTTGAATCGTGGTGTTAGGTAGCAAGAAAGGCTGTGAATTCTTGCCGGATAATCTTTAAGCCCTTCAACGGGCCAGTTGTTCATCTGTTGCCAGATATAGAGACCAAAAGCATAAACATTGAATGGGTGCCGTTCTTTAATTCCGCGTGTCGAGCCTGAACGTAAATCTGGTGGTATATCAACTTTTATATGCTCCGGGGAGGCTTTCCAGCCCCATAACGAAAATGCAGAGACAAACACAAGAACGCTGATAAATATTCTCAGCGTAAAAATGTGAGCGTCCCTTCCATCCAAAGCTTTCTTTAGTTTTGTCATTCGTCAATCTCTACTTTCTCAGGCTTAGTAATCGTGATGGTTCGCCGGATGTCCCACGCTTGAGTTGTGTCAATGTAGTACCGACTAACGAAGGAAAATCGTTGCTGAAGCCGTTTCTTGAGGTACACCACATGCAAACCATCTGGCATGCGACGTTTCAATCTAGTGAGCTGGCGCCCAAGGATAATCAGCGTGAGAAGTGCTAATCCAAACCCTACGGCAACACCGAACATGGCAAACCCAACGGGAGCAAGTAACATGCAACACACTGGTATCCAAAATACGGTGCCACCAAGGGTTAGAAAAACAATCTCGGTATCGGTCATACCTCTAAAAACGACGGGCTCAGCAATGAGCCTGTCTGGTGTAAAGGATATTTCTCTGCCCTGCATACCGAGACGGTCCATTAGAAAATAACGCCCGCTGCTTCAGTTAGAAGGTAAATTACAAATACAAGTAACAAGACGCCCATGCCGCCGTGCATACCCATATCGCCCCATGTCTTTTTGCCGGTACCGATTTCGCCGTACACAGCGATCATGTTCTTTGCGACCACGTAAAAGGCCATAACACCCATTACTAAGCCGAACACAATCACGATGTCATAGGCATAGCCCTTGATAAGCTCAATATAGTTACCTTGCGCTGCCGCGTTAGTAGGCGCTGCCGTTGCTGGCAATGCCGCATGTGCGGACTGGACAGAAAACATGAGCATAAGAACTTGCAATCTAAAATCAGAAGCAAAAGCCTTGACAGTTTTAAACATTTTTTTCACGGTATTTCTCCATTAGCTACGTAGTAAATAAGTACAACAACACCATCAGAACAGCGACAGACCTAAACCAAGTTATAAGCATGTCGCCGCCACTGATTTCTTCTTTGCCCCATTCGTTATATGAGGCAATGCAAACCCACGCCAAATAGGAAATGGCTAGCGCGCACCCTATAAGTTGGATTGCTAAACTTAAACCCGCCGCCGTGATAACTCCTCCAGCGCCTTCGTCAAACCACATTAATTCTTGGTTCATAACTTATGATCCGTATAGGCCGGATCGAGCTGCTTGATATCCGATGGATCAACAGGTTCAATTGGTTGAGATAGGTGATGATCTATTCCGTTACGTATTAAACGTAAATCATCCAGAACAGCGTTGTACTTAAATGCCGTTCTACTTCCTGCAATTGATTTTTTCTCGGCGTCAAGAACAAGTGATTCAATTGCTAGAAGCTCTTTGGATACCGCGTAGAGCGCCTGCCTTTCTTCCCACAAATTCGCAATAGCGTTACTTGCTAACAAAGACAGGCTTACCAGAGTGGCAGCTATAGTAATTCTGTGAAGCGTCATAATTTCCAGACCGAGTTTTAAACTATGATGTGATTAAAACAGAGTAAGGAAAGAAATTGGGTGAGATTGGGGCAAAGCGTTCCCCCCCAATATTTATCTCACACGCCTTGGGTTGTTTTTTGGTTATTTACCAAATATTAGATAAAAAAAAAAGCCCGCCTAAGCGGGCAAAAACGCAACGGGATGTATGCGTATTCAGAGGTATTTCTTAAACTTGCTAGCCATAACCATTAACACGAATCCATATAATGCCGCAAAAGGCGTTATTATAAAATTAGGGTGAATTGAGTACGGGATGGACAGATATATTACCCACGCTGCAAAAATAACCGTCGTCGTTATTCGCTTAGCCCAGTGATACACATAACCGGATTCATTACCTCCGCACCACCTCCTCAAATCACGCTGAGCCAACCCATCACTTATACCAACTATTCCGAATAGCACGAATGCCGGCATTGACAGAATCAGTATGCCTAACCTAATAAAGAAAGTGGCTAAAATGTACATCGCAGACACAAGAAATATGTAGTAATCAGCCGCAATGCCTTTAAAAAAATCAACAAACTTATTACCCGTCATCTTAGGCTTTTCTAATGCAGACAGGCTCTCCATCAAGCCAGAATCTAGAAAGAGAAATGATATTACGCTTTCAACGGAGCCTGAAACATGCCCGATTAGATTGTTATCAGAGAATGTATCCCCCTCACCGACACCAAGATAACCAATTTCTTTACTCATCATTTCTTGCGAGTTGGTATACCCCGTTCCTTCAGGGTAGATATAAGCTATACATACCCACTCCATAATGATCGAAAGAAATGCGGAGAAAAGAAGCACTCCAACCATCGAAAAAACAAAGTCTATCGTTTTACCTATAAAGGTTTTAGGTTTAGCGGTTGTCGTGGTATCTCTCTGGACCTCTGCCATCACAACCACCACTGTTCTGAAGTGTGATAGTTCTTTTCCATCTCTCTAGTAAGGTGCTGCAATGTCGCGGGGATCTCATCCTTTTCTTCAACTGGAAGCGGGAACCTAACCTTCCATAAATGCCCGCCTTCAAGTAGGCAGAATGCCTGGCCTTTCGGTAGAGAGGTAATATGAGCGGTTTCAAGCATTGGTACACGTAATGCAGATACACGATCCTGTGTATTGGACGTGAAATCGATATTGTTTTCTACATCCGACGAATCCGCTGCGCCAGAAACGGTCATTTTCTGGGTAATCTCTACTTCTGGTAGTAAGTTAGTCAGCAGCTCTGCGGTTTGGACTTCCTTTACTCGAAGCATTATTAGGTTGTTAAAGTTACCTTCTACTTGTCGAGCCTTGGCGGTAGATCCCATCTTCGCTTCTATGTCTCCGCTGGACTGGGTGTACGCAGTGATTTGCATGCCAGAGCCACCAGACTTATTCACCATCGGCAAAAACTCATCGCCCATTAATTCGTTGATTTCATCGGCATGAAGGCATATTTTTGGCATGATTGATTCTCTACCGTCAATCATACCCCGCTCAGTACCGTGCTTGTATATTAAGCCGCTGTTGGCCACCAGATCGCTAAACATAGAGTTACCGACGGCGCTGGAAACTTCTGTGTCCGTCATGGCATCAAGTCCAATATAAACAATGCCACGCTTTCGTATTACTTGCATCCAGTCAAATATTGGCCGCTCATCTGAAGCGTCAAAATAGTCGGGAGAAATTAGCTTTCCTATTTGACCGGTAGTGAGCTTTTCGAGCAGGGGCAGTAACGACGCAACAAGCTTATCAAAGTATGTTTTGTCATAACGAAGCGCAGACAGTAAACCTAAAACAATGGGATCTGATGGCCCCATTTTTTCTAAGTAGCGTTTTATGCCATCAGCCCGTGCATCTGCATGTTTTTTGAATCGAGGGTTTTTAGCTGCCTCGCGCTCAGCTTCATTTGTAAGGTCATTAACATCTGCTGCCCAGCTAGATTCAGCATGCCTTGGCAACCACCACTCCATATATTGAATAAACAAGGGCTCAATATCAGTTACATAACGTAAAATATTGTTGTAATCCGGCCTTATTCCGAGTGAGTTCAACGCCCTCGCTACTATGTTAATAAATCGCCATGCAAACTCCTTGAACGCAGCAGAATTGCCTTCGGCAGATAGCTGACCAGAAATGCGGCCCGCTACTTCAGTTATCCGTGCGTAATTACCAACTGCATTATATCGAGCTGAAATTTCAGGGAAGCCGAGGTGAAATATATAGAAGTCATCTAATCGACCAACTCTTTTAGCTGCCAAGTACATTCTGGACACAAGACCTGCATCTGACTTCGGATCGAAAACAATCACCGGGCCTTCGCAACGCTTTATGTCTTGTTCGATTAGTATTTCGGCTAATCGTGTCTTGCCAACACGAGTGGTACCCATTACTAGTGTATGCCCAACCCGTTCGGTCAAAGGAAGCAGAACATCGACTTCGTTAAGCTCTACACCATGTATAGCCGCTAACCCACCAATCGGTGGAAGCGGCCGCCACGGGTTAAATACGGAGTCTTTTGCTGTCAGCCTTGTAATTGGCGCAAGCACGCTCGACTCTGCCGCTCGCTCAAATTTACGTACCGCTTCATACGCTGCGGATGGCCGAACATACTTCCGTGCTTGAGGACTCAAGGTGTCTTTTAAGCGTTGAGTATGTTTTTGCTCCCACCTAAACCCTTTTCCTAAGTACAGGTAGGACTTATAACAAGGTACTTGCTTAGCAGACATCGCAAATCGAGGCAGTTTTCTCAAGTTCCGCTGGTAACGCAAAACCGCAAATCCCTGCCTGTAGCGGTGTATACCAAACATCAACATCAAAGCACCAGAGCAGTAACCTATCTCTGGAGCCATCATTAGCATCGATGGCGTCATGAAACATACAATCCCACACGAGAATGCAACCGTCGCAGGCCATAATTCAACAGCCGGTCGAAGCAGGACTTCCATTTGATTATTACTCATTAGCGCATTACCCCATTTCTGTCTACGTAGAACGGGTAATGTTTAATGCCTAATGATTCCGCAATATCGTCGCCCGGTGAAACTGAAAGTAAAATCCCCTCCCCGGCTGTTCTGCGTATTTCATCCATTCGAGCAGAAGTTTCTACGTTAACCACCAAGCCAACAGCTTTTTTGCTAATCAATAATTCTCGATTATCAACAAGCCATCTGAGTGAGACTGGATCATCCCCAATAATGAACATGGGGGTAACAATTTGATATGAGGCAGGAAGGTTTGGCATCTCTTCCGGCCCAACTGCACCAACAGACATAGCCTTCGTTCTAACAGGAAATATGCCTAGCATGAATGGTGCCGATTTAGCTTCAGCTACTTTTTTGTCGTAAGCAGACTTTGCGCTTGAATCAAAGTAAGTAGAAACAGCGACTCCGCCTTTATCAGCTATGACGCTCAATGGTGATCCCATGTCTAATGCATACACACTTTCCGATATAAGAAAGAGAAACCACAATGTAACTAAAGAGCGACCCATAGTGTTATTACCCGTTTAGAATATGTTTTAGCGATTATCTTGTCTTTGGATCTCTGCCCCGGCCGATGGTAGCAACCAATCGCAAGCTCCCATGTCGAGCATTCAGCGCGATTGTATTGCTCACGAAGAAACTTGGCTGCGACGGTAAGGTTTGTCTTCGGATCAAATGCAGATTCAAGACTTATGAATTTCTCCCCGTGGTGGTACCAGTTCACTTGCCCAAGGCCAACATCGAATAATTTGTCGCCACTGGCTATTAACTTTTTACCATGAGCAACAGCCTGTTCCTTCGTTTGGAAATAATGGCCTTTGCCTTGATGATTAATAGTCCAGGGCCACGGTAATACTCGACGCTTACCATCGCTGTCTACCACAGACCGAGATTCATTCAAAACCAAGGCATAGAACAATGTTACCGGCACCTTTTGCTCTTTCGCGACCTCCTCGTACATTGGTGGAATTTTTGCGAAAGTGGTTAGTGAAGCCCCAGCCAAAATCAAAAATATCAGTAATCGCATAATCAATTACCAAAAGTGTTAATCACTGTTCCAGCCTCTAGATCCTCAACCCTAACTTGTGGAAGATCGTTCACATCAATATTAAATGAGTGAAGCTTGGGGCCTTTAAGATTCAAGGTGATTCTTCGTGTAGCGACGATTTTTGGGTCAATGTTAAAATGCGCGGCCCAATTACCTGCCTCGTCTTCTGTTGATCCCGGCTTGAAATAAATGTCTAGCTTGGAGGTGTTACTTACCGAGTCCAGAACAGACCTAGCAATATCTTCGCAGTCGTCAAAACAAGCAGGATCTACAAACAAGTTTATTATTTTATGTACTGCACCCTGCTTCTTGTTCCATTCAGCAAGCCAAGCATCGTTCTCTATCATCTTGGTATCGCCATTTAACCGCTTGCCGGCTAATAGTCGTTCCTTCTCAAAAGCTAGTTCCAATCCGATTCTTCGTGTTTCGACTTTCATCCATATTTCTGCATATCTCCGACGCTCGTTAACATCGGTTTCCGATACTCCAAGGGCGGTAATCGGATCTAACCCCGGCGACCATACTCCACGAGGCCCAGACATAACCTGTTTATATTTAACCCAGTCACTGTCCGTCAGAGACCACTTACGAGCCTCTGCTTTATCACTTTCCGATAAACGGGAGGAGGACCTAGATAAATCCGTAGTGCTCATATCGGTATTATCATTCTGACTATATGAGGCTTGAGCGAAAACTAAGTGAGTAGATAAAAAACCGACAAGAAAGATTGTTGTAACCTTGATTAGCTGCATCGCAACACCGCCTCTTTTACTAGCATCTGATTTTTGTTTTCTCTCGGCGTATCTAGGTCAGATGTCAGGATCGTAATAGCTTTTCCACTGCATTCGCGTTGTGGAATAGATGTTACTTGCCGGAGTTGTACGGCAGGCTGTGATTGAATATTGGTCTTTCCACTGATGACCTGCTTAGTGTATTCGGTGGTAGGATTGTAAGGCTCCGTAGTTTGCGGGAGTCCTGTGCCTACGTCGCCAGATGATCCAGTTTCATCAGGAAGCGAATACAAAGATAGATCACTAACATAGTAGTTTTCGGCTGCAACCCAATGTTTAACAGAAGCTCCGTATTTAATTACGTCTCCGGTGGACACCGATTTCCCAGTGCTCTCTATTTCTTTGTATTGATATTCGATGGCTTTAGGTTTGGTGTCTTGCAAAGGCTCGACATTTCCTTGGTCATAGACAACCATTGACCCAATCAACAAGAACACCGCTAGTAATGGTTCCATTTTCTATCCCCCAATTTTTACTTTCATCGTGCGGTCGCCCCGCGTGAAAATAGCAAATTCATTAGTAGCTCCAGTGAATATCCAACCGTCATAGGTGCTACCTCTGCGAACAGATGTCCACGAACCATTCGACTCACGCATTACGACATATTGGTTATTTCCCCATGAATCCATTGACTCAACCGCAGCAGAACCAAGGGTGCTTGCAATGAAGGGGCGAGGTGGCTCAGTACGCACGGGGGAAGAAGCAGCTCGTGCCTGTGCTATTTTTTTCTCAGCTATTTTAACTACATCTTTCTGGGCTTGAGATAGGCCCTGAAAACTCGACTTTAATGCATCAAGATGATCTTGACTTTGCTGTATCGTCGCGAGAGCTTCTTCAAGTTCTTTATTCTGAGTTCTAGCTGTCGAATCTAGGCTGGCTATTTTTGCTCTCTGGTCAGCGAGTTCATTTTCAATCAGTGTGAACCCCTTCAAGGCATCTTCAAATATGCTGGACTTCGATTTTAGAGTTGCTAGGTCCAGTGTGTTGCTATTGAGGTCTTCGCTAAGACTTCCGATCAATTTGAAGGCGTCTTCATTTTCCTGAGTAATATTATTTGATTGGAGAAATTGGTTATAGCCTATGTAGGCAGATCCCGACACTGCTAACAATGAAAGCAATACGGCTAACGTAGCTCTTTTACCGCCAACACGCTTCACTTTTTCATCACGGTCAAAACGCAATGGCGCCGGGCTCTTCATCTTTCGTTTTGGGTCACTGTCTGGAACAACTAACAGGGGATCAATATCATCAATGGCTTTGTCACTATCTGGGGGGGCAGTAACTGTAGATGCGGGATCATTTGTTTTAGGCTTAACGTCGGCTTCAGAAAATGGGTCTGACTTCTCAGGTTTCTTTTTCTCACCCAATACATGCGATAGCGACATCGACAACCGACTCTGACGATCTGATGGATTTTGGGAGGCAGTCATTATTGAACCCTCATTATCTTGGATGAGAGTTCAAATGCTATTTTTCTGTGCACTGGATCGACAACTAAATCAAACGCATCTCCTGCCAAAGCTCGTAGCGCCACATCAAGTGTCATTGGCCCTATCTGACGATGAACCTCTGGAAGAGGAAGCCGAAGTAACTCTACAGCTTCATCAGATAGCACTAGAGTATTTGCCATCTCATACCCCGACCGAAGCAATAAAAAATTCATTGCCTGCCCAACGCTTTGTAGCTGAGAAGGGAAGGTAGTCGAGATGACCACTTTCAACGGATTGAATTGATCTTCAAGAGGGATATTACGCACATGCGAATACCTCCCTATTTGAACGACATCCGTGTTTTCATGTACATACTGGTCGGCCGACGAAGCTACAGAAAATAATAGTAGTGTCGGGCAAAGGAAATATCTAAGCATTGCTTTTAGCCTCGTAAGGAATTACAGGCTGACTTTACAGAAATGGAACAGGGATTTGGGTGAGATTGGGGCAAAGCGTTCCCCCCCAATATTTAGGGAGGCCGCCCACCGGAGTGGGCATATCCAAAATGAGGTCATAGTGACCTGAAATTACTACTGGGCGTAGAGAGCGCCCGATGGTTTAGTGCTGGCCTGAAGTTTGGGGTGCTAAGGCCGATACCCCGAATATATGTGATCGAATGTCACACGGCGTGGCTTCGCCACACAAACGCCGCCCAATATCATCATCGTTGCAAGAATATACTTGCTGTCCAACTGGGCAAAAGGAATCAGTAAAGGGATATGCGAATGCTCTTTGCAGTCCACCAACAAGTGAGATGGGCTCCAAAGAGTATTCGGAATAGTCAGGTTAGCTTTGAAGATGCGTGTAGTTGAGCAAGTCAAATAGACTCACAGCTAAGACCCTAAAACGAGCCTGTGGTACTAAAGTGGCTTAATTCTGTCAGACGCTTTATTCCGGGTCAAGGGACTAAAATAGATTGTGACAATCTTGTTCGAGCCTCAGACAAATCATTAAGCGCAGTTTTGAGAGAAAGTATCACAATTAAATTGGCATTGATGGCAAGCAGCTCGTTTTCAATACCGCGCAAGGTAATGGATTGGTCAGGGTGTAATTTCGCAATGGACGATCCAAAAATAGGGTCAACGAGCCTCGCGTATTTCCGTTGAGCATTTTTTGCCCTAAACCGCCAATAATACGTTTTCGCGGATTTGAGTGTTCTTGGTGCGATGGTCATAGGGAAATCGGTTCCAAACAACGGGCCTAGCTCATCTTTAATTTCAGAAACTCGGTAATCCATTTCTGCGGCAAAATCTTCAATCTCACGCAGGAGCTGTGAATGCCCCCCCGCTCTATTATCCTTAAAGGTTATTATTAAGTTTAAGTTTAAAGAGGAATCGCTCTTTTTCACCTTAATGATCCACCATTTTTTTTGCTTATGATCCACGCATCTCGACATCAATGATCCACCTTCTAGGTGGCTATGATCCACTTCAACATGGTTCGTGATCCACCAAACCAACCTTAATGATCCACATTTTTTAAAACTACTTGTTAGCAGGCATTAAAAAAGGGCGTTTCCGCCCTATTACACCATTGACGGATTTAAGCAGTTTGAGGTTTCTTCTTCGCCGGAGCCTTCTTAGATGAAGCAACGACCTCTTGAAGCTCAGATGACAGTTTTGAGTATTCAGAAGACTCGCCATTTTGATCAGCTTCGGCACTGGGTTCGTTATCAACATTTAATTTCGCAGGGCTTACCAGTGTTGCCAAACGGCTTTTGGGAAGTTGCGGGGCATTTGGCGATCGGGTGGTTCCTTCAAGGAACTCGGTCTTCAGTTCACCCATCATTCCAATTGCTCGTTGAGCCTTTTGATTATTTGCTGCCATGTCATCGCGGGTGACACCTGTAACTCGATAAGCGTATGCCGTATATAAAGCGGTTCTCATTTTCGCTTCAAGGCGATTTAGCGTTTTGAATTTCTCTTCGGAATTCAGTAACCCAATATGGTTGGCAAGTAATGTTTTCATCACCACCTTATCCATCTTTAAAAGCTCATAGAGCATTGCGAAACCATGTCGGCTGGCAAATCGTATCGGGAGGACGCAAGGCTCGTTGCTACCAATATCGGGTAGTGTCATTGCTGGCGGCACCATTTCATTTAAAAATGATGTAACCGCTTCAAGCTCTTGATCAAGCTCCGACCGCAATTTAGCTATAGCCTCTTCTATTAGAATGTAGTGAAAATCAGCGTAAGGATCATCAAGCTTTACATTCTCTTCTAGGGTGCGAGTGATGGAAGCAAACCCTGGCACTCCGAGTATCCCTTTTTTGTCTGCGGTCTTATCTCTTCCTGCCCAGACGCGTAAAGCCGGTCGTGTTGCTACATCTACTGTGATATCGGTTTTTGTGCGAATAGGGCCAAGTTCTGCGCCTCGTTGTCCTTTTTGATTAGCCATAGCTGGCCTCCAGATTGTTGTTTTGTGATTTATTGATGAGAGTGTCTTCTGGATTACCCAGAGTTTTTACAAAGGCTTCAACTTTGAATAGGGGGCATTGAGACAACTTGGCGGTTAGCAGGTATCGGTCAATGATGTCTGACAAGTGCTTTGTAGCCATCCAACTATCAAATATACGACGAGTCTCGTCAGATGTGCAGGCTCGCGATTTTGATTCTAGCGCTGGAATTTCCATGATTGTTTTGCGAGTCGATATATTTGATCCACGCATTCCAAAGAACTTCTCAAGCATCCGTTTAGAGGCACGAAGCGATATAAACTCATCAATCCGATAATCTCTGCTACCACCCCGCTCGACCTCATCTTTGGTAAGGACTTGCAGGTATTCCAAGTCGATGTTGTATATAGAAAGTGGATCGCGGTCTCTAAAGTAGCGCGACGTTACGCTTAATATCTGAGATGGCCCTAAATTCTCTAACCGATGAACTAGGTCATAAGGTAATCCCAAGGCGTTAATAAGATCTGGCTCACCTTGCTGTGAGCATTCAATTATTCGGGCGATAAGCGCGAACAGAGCATTGCTACTATCCCCCGTTAATTTCGTTTTAGAAGCCATTGAACCACCCTAGTATGGTTATTGAGTTTTGGTGAAAGCTAATCAAAAAGGCACATATAGTCAACCTTTTATCCTAAATAACCACATTTATATACTTTTATATACTTAAATAGACACTTATTAAGGACTTGCTGATGAAATGATTGTTTATCTGCTATCATCGTTAGTCACGTGACTAATTTGTGACGTGGATCAGTTGAATTACATAAGTATATGAGGTGGATCAGATGGAGTTGCTTCCTGATTTAGTAAGTATCGAAGACGCGCTTGGTTACTGGAGAGATATGCAGCCCGCCCACGAATCAATCGCAGCACACGTAGCCGGATACCTATCAATGAAGAAGATCGGCAACAAAGAGTCTAGAGAGTTACTAGGTATATCGAAGGTTTATGAAATGACTCACCTTCGACGGATAGGCACCCTCCTGTCTCGGACATGCCTAGAGTTATGGCTAAACAACCCGCATAGAATTGGAATAGGCCATATGCGGGCAATCACGTCGATGCCGAAAAGCCAACAAGAAGAAAAGTTGAGGTCTATCCTGACTAGACGGGTATCTGTTAGAGACTTAGAGAGCATTGCTCGCGGCGATGAGATAGTTATAGACCATGAGATTAAACTATTCCAAGAACGGATGGGTGAGGCTATTGGCTACCCAGTTGGCGTTAAGTGGTTAAAAGAATCCGGCAAGGGAACAATATCAATAAAGTTCTTCTCGCTAAATGATCTGGACGAACTAGCGAGGCGCCTAGGCTACGACACCAACGATGGGCTTTAAGCCAACGAGACATGATCCACCACATAAGGTGTCCATTTTGGACACCTTCTAACTGGTTATAAATACTATATTTCCTTTGTTTTACAGTAGGTTACGCCTTCTAAAGAGGGGTTTTCCCGCGCACGGGAAAAGTTGGGACCGAGCCAGCGCCGTAGATATGACTAACTGACCTTTAATGCTTTAAGAATTGCTTGCTCAACCGCTGCGACATCCTCATCAGATAAGCCATTAGCGTTTATTTCAAACTTAATAGCCCCAGTTGTCTTAGACCGTGAATGTTTGACGGGAACCTTCGACGGGCCAATTTCGTAGGTCTTAGGCTTGCGGGCTTTAACATCTATCTCAACAGCAGGCTTTGATCGAACAGAGCTTTTTAGAATTTTCAGAATGTCTGCTGCATCTTTCCAAGGCTCACCTGATTCCAAAGCTTCAGCTCTTAGCTTGCGTAAATTTTCTGCGGCCTCTACAAGCTGAGACTCATTCTTCCTTTTTAATTTACCGATTTCTTCGCCGAATGACTTTTGCATATCAGTAGGTGTTGTGAAAATAGAAGCGTAAAGCTCCGGTATTTCATAAAGCGCCTTAAACCGGCTTTCGTCTGCTGTTGGGATATCATGAGCAACGCAAAGCTGATGCCAGTTTTTATATGCCCCGACTTCTATTAAGTGGCCGAAATTTTGTGACTGCTCCCAGTATGACAACGCGGAATTCTTGTTTTCGTTCTCACTGAATTTAGCCCGGTCAGCTTCAGGGACCTCCCCAACAAGTGCGATGTAATTTGGAATGCCGGCCAATTTACAGCTCGCCAACCGACGAGACCCATCAAGTGATCCGAACGTGCCGTCACCAATGGGGTATACATAACCCGGCCGCTGCTGCCCCTCTTTCTTAATAGATGGCAAAATATCAGAAAGGCTTAATGCATCTAATAGACTTTGGCGGCGACCGTTGATTTGAGGAACAACAATGTTATCTACTGGTATTTCTTGTTGTCTAAACTCAACTACTTGACCAGTGACAGGCATTTTTATTGTCATAGTGCTGCGCTGAGATTCAGCCTTCAATCGAGCGGCGTTAGCCTCTTCTAGCGCATTGGTTAGCTGCTCATACTTGCTTTCGATGCGTTTTTCACCGGTCGCCGCCCTCATCGCGGGGGATTTGTATTCCGATATTGGCGCAGGAACCGATTCATTTGCTTTCTTACTAGCAATATCTGAGCTTGTAGGTAATGCACCGAGACCTTCAAGAGTCTTTCTGCTTTTGCTAACCATCTTCAAATCTCCCCTTTTGGTAATACGTTAAATTTTGCCTTAGCAACCATGATGTCTTTCTTTGTAATGGAAACCCGATTCGGGTCTAAGTTTCTGCGCAAGACTTCAAGAGCCTCTTCAAAGACTGCGGTATAGTTATCCTCTGCTTTTTTGAAACCTTCTCTATTACTACTATCCCCTTTATTCGCCTCGAATAAATAAACCATGTCGGAAGCAGCTTTGCCAACTTCGATTGATGAATGGACATGATTTTTAAGGACAATATCATCCGAACCATCAGGCTCATTAAATGTATTCTCAATGATTTCTGTCATTAGGTCTGAGTAATTTGTTTTTACCTTCTTGTTAATGAGAAAGTTAATGTCTGGGAATGGCACTGGGGCTTCGGCACGGATTCTGTTATCGATAACTTCTTGTAGCATGCCAAGAAATTTAACTGTTGATCTATAATCACTCATCTCGGCTGGAGCAGGCACAAAAACTTGATCTGTTGCGGTTATTACATTGAGTGTTGATACGTTCAAAGAAGGCGTACCGTCAATTAAAATAAAGTCATAGCCCTCCCCTACTTCCTTCAAACCTTTTCTCAATTTATCCAAACTAACTTGCCGATCAAGGCTTTCTCTATTCGCCATAAGATCGATATTGAGCAAATCGAGGCAACCGGGAATTATGTCAATATGATTCCAGTAGGTAGGGTGGACAGCGTAATGTAATGTCTCAAAGGAGCCCGGTGGATGGCCTGCGTCAACGAGCGCATCATCATCTTCAAGGATGAACGGTGCCATTGTGTGTGAATATGAAATAACAGTGTCAGGGCTAAGTCCAAAGGCTTCAGTTAGCGATGCCTGGGGATCAGTATCTACTAGAAGTATTTTGTATCCCTTTGTAGCTAGCCAATGAGCAAAAAACACGGTCATAGTTGTTTTCTGCGCTCCACCTTTCAAATTTAAAAAAGCAATGACAGAGGACTTTATTGATTCTTCAACTTCCGGCAGCGTATTGAAGTGAGCGCGCATGTCATTAATTTGATTTATCGTGTAACCCGCTCTAATTTTCCTAGCTGTATCTACACGGAAGTCAGGCTCAGGAAGCTCGCCGTTTGCCTCTGCTGTTGATATGATGTGCCTCGTTACGCCAACCATTTCTGCTGCGGCCTCAAGACTATAACGGCGTACCAACACTCGATCTTGGAACATAAGCTTTCTAACGGCGTCTTCACCAAGCTTTTCGATTTGGCCGTTAATGGATAGGTTCTTGATATGGTCTTGGATATAACCAGATCGCTCGATTGAACCCTCAATTCTCTCTTTCAGTTTTTTAAGTTGTTCGGTAGTTTTTAGCACGGTCATTGCTTTTACTCCAATTGGTGTCTTTACAAGGATTATGCGCTATTTTCCGAATCTTTGTAAAAGAGAAGTTTTACGTTATTATAATAATTTAGGATTATTTGGGATTTCCTTGAAATGAAACTAACTAAGCGCGAGATAATGTCGCTGTTCGAGTCAAAAGGAGCCACCAAGAGTGAGCTTGATAGGAAATCTGTTATTTTTCTATCAAGTATATTTCAGGACAGATTACTATCAGTTAGCGGTGTAATTACGGATATTAACTCATTCGATCAAGCAAGCCTTGAGAATCAGTTATCGCTAAAATCTTTGTCTGATCTAGACGTATTTGACCTTGAAGACTTTATCCACTCAAACGAGATTTCGACCCCACAAGCAAATTCAGTCACACCAGCTCAATTGGATTGTTTAAGTGATGGTGCGCGTAAAATTATTCTTGACGCAAAAGGGCACGAATCAAATCGCGAAAAAGAAATATGGTTCAGCTTAGTAGAGGTTGTTCAAACCGGATTGCCAATAACACCGGTAGCCGGCGAACAATATTTTGAACGAAGCAATGGCGATCTTACTGTTACATTTTCCGCTCCTAGCGAATTAAAATTACCTCATGGGCCGATGGCAAGAAAATTATTTATTTGGCTTGTTAGTGAAGCTGTAAAAACAAAAGGGGATAAAGTTAACCTCGGTAAATCACTAAAAAGTTTTGTTACCAATACGCTTGGCGCCACATGGACTACTGGTAAGAATGGTAATAGGGATCAATGGATGGAATGCTTAGCATCAATGCTAGGCATGAGTATTACAGCAACTAGAAAAGGTAGGCTTGCCAAAGGCAATAAAATAGATATAGCAAATCTGACTATCAGTAAGCGTGCGTCTCTATGGTGGTCCCCGGATTTTGATGATGGAATGGATGCGATAATTGAATTTAATGACGGCTTTATTGAGGCTGTAAAAACGAATGCTGTGCCCGGGGATGCTCTGGCAATGCAAGGCATTTTAAAAGAGGGCGGTTGTCTCGCGTTTGATATTTACAGTTGGTTTACCTACAGATATTACAAGCTCGATGCTTCGGGCCAGCAAAGTGTTTCTATTTCTATATACGATCTTTGGAAGCAGTCTGGAAGTTCCGCCAGTAGCTTTTGGACTTACAAAAGAGCATTTCTAAAATCTCTGAATATAATTTCTAAGTGGTACCGTCAAGCAAACTATAAAGTAGTCGAAAACACATTAATTCTACATCGCTCAACCCCACATATTAGCTCTGTACTCGCGTCAACAAAACTGAAGAAAATGTCTGAGGCGTCAGTAAAAGAATAATAATTAGACTTTGCGAAAGCAGTGCTAAAAGCGACGACTAGTGTAGATCATCCCCCCCCATTAATAATTCCTAGATTCTTTAGCAAAAACCAAGCTTTACTAGCAAAAGTTTTCACCTTTTAAGCTTTTACTTTTCGTTCGGCAAAAATCCTGTAAAAAACAAAAAAATGTCTTTTGATTCATTTTCCATGGAAAGCCCTGATTTTTAAGACTTTTCAACAAAAAAGACTACTTTGTGTGACTCTTTAGAAAAGCTAATCAATAAAAGGGGGGATGAGCAGCACCAAGAAAAGGGATGATCCACACCGGAAGGGGGGATGAGCAGCACTGAAGAGGGGATGAGCAGCACTGAAGAGGGGATGATCTACACTGGGAAGAAGATGATTTACACTGGAAAAGGGAATGATGTGGGGGATGAGTAGCACAAAGGAATTTTTCCTTTTTATCATGTTTTTTCTTTTTATATCAATAGCTTAGCGATTAACGAAAATCCCCCCTATAGAACCTATAATTAACCTATATTTCCCTTATATTAATCCTTATAGCAGCTTTTATATCTCCTAAAGGAAATGGCGATATAATCGATAAGCTATCTGAAGAGTATGAATTTCAATTACGGATGTAAATATGGCTAAAGATCCATTCATGCACCTAATACTAGGTGCTATACCAAACACCAGCATAGAAGAAATTCAAGAACTCATTATGGGGTGTGAACATCTATACGACGAAAAAATCAAGTCAATTACGGACTTAGATGGCTGGATACCCAGCCGTGAAGCTGTGACAGAGGGGTATCCAGAACTACAGTCAAAGAGCATTTCAATAGATAAAGCACTATCTACTTTCAAAGAGCTTTGTAAAGAGAAAAACTGGGGTTTAAATGATCGTCTTGACAGTAGATTTATAGTGCATTGTAAAGTAATCCGCGGGAAATAAATTAAAGGGAAGAAACCATAATGTTTGCTTGCCCTTGTGCGTTATTTGTCCTTATCCGTAAATAGAGGATTGTCGCTGTATAGAGAGCGTTATTGGTTTTACAGCTCCATGTTTGTTCAAGATCGGAAAACTGCGCATGTGAAGATTCCAAATACAATGATCTGAAAGTTCCATCGTTTGAAAAGGTTAGAGGCAATATAAGTTCTTGATTTTCACGCGCCCAATCAAGTGCAGTAGCAATCACCTCGTATTGATACTTTGAATCCATTGCAGAAACCAGTTTTAAAAGTTGATGCTCTTGCTCTGTGAGCTTCACGCGGAATTTTTTAAGGTCATTCTTTCCTTTTAAGTTACGTTCCATTTGGGTCACGCATCTCCATTAAGTTTCAGTGATAAAATTATGGGGGAGATTCCTCTAATGTTGTATGTAAACTGGGGCAATGCGTACTGCCCCAGTTTGTAGATTTTTTCGGCCTAAACAGATGTATGCTCCTGATTACAAGGGGGGGATCAGTATGTTTAACAGATTATTTAGAAGACCATCAAGCGACTCATTAGTTGTATCAACCACGGGAATTGCCCACGAAAATAATTTTTCAGGACGCGAATACCACATTGTTCGGTCGGCAGATGAAATATTGTCTGAAGAAAAGTGTGCTGCTAAGGTTAGGCGGGTTAAGCGGCTGATAAGTGCAACGGAAGAGGTATGGCAAAAGCACTATTTATCCACAATAAAACAGTTTGTTGAGCTTGTTCAAGGGGCTCCAGCGTCGGAAGCTCACCACCACTCATATCACGGAGGTTTGGTAGAGCACACACTAGAAGTGCTCGCGGCAGGTGTACAAATAGCACAAGGCTACATGCTGCCGCCGAACGTAGAACCGGAAATGCTGCTCCAATCCGTTGATCGCTGGCGTTTTGGAGCTTTCGTCGCAATTCTAGCGCATGACCTAGGTAAGATTGCTACCGATATCGAATTTGTTTATCGAGAAAGGGGAGGGGCCTTTGTTAAATGGCACCCGTGGACAGGCTCAATGCCGATAGGGGCTGAGTATGTTTATAGATATAAGCCTCGTTTGGCAAACAGTGCTATAGGGAAAACTCTACATGAAAAGGCATCAATATCTTTAGTTCCTTGCTTGCTAACCAAAGAAGCGATCTTATGGATATATAGCGATGTGGAATTGGTCGGTCAATTTTTAAACACTATTACAGCATCATCAGCAGGGGGTGGTGCTATTGCTGAAATTGTACGCAAGGCCGATAAATCTAGTGTTGCGAACTCAATGGGCGCTCATTACACGGCGGAGGACAGCCGGCCATCAGGTCTGACTTTGCATGAAAAAGCCCTAGTGGTGCTAAGAAAGCTAATTGATGATGGTGATTTAAGACGTAACAGGCCAGGTGCAGCCGTCTGGACCACTGAAACACATACATGGGTAGTCTCAAGAGTTGGTGTAGAAGCAATAAAATCTAGACTTCAGACTGAGGGACACAAAGGTATACCTAACAATCCGGTTAGGATGTTTGAGCATTTCCAAGCGCAGGGTATAACTATATCTCCTGAAAACGGAGATAACACTTGGAGAGCAGAGGTTAACGATTTCGGTCGAGACTGGAAGCAGATTTTGACTTTTATGTGCTTTGAAAACGGGACTATTTGGCCCACAAGAACACCTGAAATATTTGACGGTACTATCACACCGGTAGACGATCAGGATAAGCCGATCATAGGCCCAGCAGAGTTGGCACGGGTCGAAGAAGTAAACTCAAGTCAGGCTGGGGGTGATTCACAAGTAGTTATACCTATCGACTCGGAAATTAGCACACATATAATAAAGCATTCGTCCACTTCAATCGTAGCTACGAACGGAGGCGATAATCCAAAACTAGCTCAGCCAGAGTCAGGAGTATCAGCTAAAAAAGATCCAGATGTTTTTGAAACAAACAGGATTATCGTTAGTGAGAAGGAAGCTAAACCTATAGCGACTACGCAGGGTACTTACAAGAAAGACGGAAAGCCGAATATAAGTGAAGCTGAACTACGTAAGCACCCGTTTTTTAATTGGCTATTAGAGGGGATTTCCCACAGAAGTATTAAGGTAAATGAGCCGCAAGCAATGGTTCATATCGTTGGAGATTCTGTTGCATTAGTTACTCCTGCAATATTCCATAAATTTTTTGAAAGCGCGGTACAGAAAAAGCGATTTGAGATGAAAGGGCAGGGGAAGCCTATATTCACCCTCTTGCAGAAAGAAGTATTCGCGTTTGGTGTTGCAAAGATAGGGGAGAAGGGACAAAAAATATGGAGCTTAACTGTAACTGGTGGGCGTAAAAAAGGAGCAATGAGTGCAATCCTTATACAACGAGAGTATTTCCCTTCATTGGGTAATCTATCACCTAACAAAGCGGTCAATTTATCAGAGGAATGATAGGAAGCCTGTCTGCGATGGACTGTGGGAGCGGTAAATATTAAAATGACCGCTATCGACCGCTTGTTGTTCGCTAATAGAGTCCATCTTTAATGCTTGTGAAACCAGAAAATAACGAGAATAAATGGGAGCGTCCCGGCGAGAGGTTAGTGAAAATTCTCGACGAAATAGGCTTTCCTGAAGGCTACGGCCGAATGATTAAGCTACAAGAAGTGTTGATACTTAAAAACAAAGCAGCATTCTCGTCTCTATCGTACAGTGCAGTAAAAAGCTGGTTTTCGGATAGAGCGCCAACGATGTCGAGAATAGATGATGTTTTTGATGCCTTAGCTGAAGATTATCCCTTCCCGAATGACCAAAGACTCATTAAAAGTTGGTGGAAAGTGGGGGGGTTCTACCCGTTCAAAGACGAGTTAGATGAGAATGGTATAAAAGATATTTCGACGAAACTGGAGATTAAGTTATCAGTCATTATTTCAAACCTAATGGGTGAGTCTTTTGCTGATGTAAGCACCGAAGACCTCAAAACAATAAAAAATAAAGCGTTAGGTATTCTTGAGAAGTTCGCCGATCCTGTTGAGAAAGAGCCGGATGATGATACGTTAGCGGTGATTGTCAGGGGTATTCTCAGTAAGTAGTGTGAATTTGTGACGCAGTTCACATTACAGATGTGTCATAGTGAGTCTGTGTGTTAGATGAGCGTTTTTTTTGGCTAAATACCTCACTTTTTTTGAGTATTGTAGCCAAACGGAGCCGGCGCATGTCATCAGGGAATAATTCTATAAGGGTCGGATCTCGATCAATCTCTTTGTGTTCAGCGATTATTACCGCATTGATCGCGGTAGGTATTTATTCGACCTTAATTCTGTATGTAAATGATGTAGATAGAGACGCCTCAATAAAGCGGTTTGAAGACCAGCAAAATGCTATTTTTGGCATGATCGCAGAATCAACAGGTAAGGATATTGCGGGACGCATAAAAGAGGCAAGGGGAGTTAATTTCTATACCTTAGATCTGCCTGTCAATCAGCGTGTAAGAGCTATAGCAATTAGTAATAAAGCTGGTGAATCAGAAGCATTCAAAGATTTCTATATAATAGAGAATAGAGCCCTTCCTAACAGCAGGACTGTGCCGCTGGAAATAGATCTTAGTAAGTTTGGAGTATCCGACTACACAGCCATCCTTTACATATTTGATGAATCTACGTACCTAGTGAAAGGGGAGGGGGCTAGAGCGGGGTCAATATTAGCTGTAATAGTTATTATCGGACTCATAGCATTTTACCTTGGCTATGGTTTTTCTAGCCGAAGGGTAGATAAAAGCAATGAAGATGAATCTACTCCCAGGCTCGTAGGGGGAATGAATAAGCGGATGATAAAGAAGAAGGTCGCGGAAGATTTTGATATGCGGCGTTATATGACATTGTTAGCACTCAAAGAGGTAAACGACCCTGCTAGCAAAATAAAAAATACCTTTGAGGCAGCAATAAAAGAGCTTGACCGTGGAGATTTACTATTTGCTCGAAAACAGATGGTAGATGGATTACGTCAATTTACTCACACGTCGAATATTATTGAAGCCGTAGTAAACATGTCCGGAAGTAAAAAAATTAATCTACATCCTACATTTAGCTGGATGCCTGCGAGGGAAATATTTTCATCGCTCGAAGAAGGCATGTCGTTTTGTTCAGCAGGGAAATTAGATGCCGGATTCAGGGTTGTATATGAAGGGCATGACGCTGATGAAATACTTATAGATGCTGAAGTTGTTCCTTTGGCCATTAGTGCAGGATTGGGCGCTATAGAACGATACGTTAAAAACGGATTTGTTAAAATAGTAGGTAACGTAGAGAAAGATCTTCTAGTTGTTACATTGATTGTGAATGCGGCGAGCTACGTCAAAAATGGTGATGACATTCTTAGTGCAGACAATGGTGCATTAGGGGAGGGGTTAGAGTTTGTTTTTAGTCTTGCTCGGACTATAGGGGCTTCCGTTAGCGTCCAGTCTGTACAAAACAGCGGGGTTGTTTTGCATGTGGGGGTATCAGTTAAAACAAGGGTTGGATTACCCGAGATAATAAAAAACGATGCCGACGATCGTAAGATTGAGTACATCAATAAAGATGAACATTCATTTAGTACGTTTTTTCATAATCACGGCGCAGATGGAATAAAAATTTTAGTTATAGATGATAATGTAGATCGGATGCGTGAAATAGCCAGTAAGTTGTCACACGAAGAGTTACGACGGACGGATGTTCGGGTAACATTCACCAGTGACCCAACAGAAGCTATTCGGCAGGTTGAAGATATTAGGTATGACTCAGTGGTGATAAAATATGGAATGCCTGTTTTAGATGCCTTACATTTTTTTGCGGTACTAGACGATTGCGAACATGATTACTCATCTGCGAGTAAAATACTACTTGCAAATGAAAGTGTTATCCCGGCACATAGAAAAATCATGTATAACCAAATGGGCGTAAATATTCTTAGCTATGATGTATCCATATTGGATATAAAAAATGTGGTGAGAAAGCTCTCGCTCCGAGCTATTTGAAATCAATAATAGATTATGGGGATTAGTATGGAATATATATTTTGGATTTGTTTTGTATCATTCACTATTTTTTTTATTATTAAGTGGAGAAATTTTGGCAAAACAAATACAGAGGAAATCTCTAACGCTGACTTTCATGAGTATATTGAGGAAGAGGAGGATCTACGTTTACTTAGAAATCTGGGGCGGCGTGTAGACAACCTAAATATGTGGATTGGTGGTCCAAATAGAGATAGCTTTTATAATGACGATAGATAGATTTAGATGAGATGAGCGCTGCCTTAAAATTTCATCTCATGTAGTGAGCTATATGGGTCAATTCTTATGCTGAAATACTTTTATTATGATTTATGCGTAACAGATGAAGATTTCAGTTCGTCGAACAGGATGGTCAGGGTGCTTAACTCTTTTGTACGTGTTGCCAGGTTACTCTTGCATTGCTCATATTTAGAGCGTTGAGCACTTAATTCATTGATGGTTCGTGTCAGATCATTATCTTTAGAAGTGATAGACAGCATTGCTGCCTCCAGTTTCCCTGAAAGTTCCTTGCTGTAATTATTAGCATCGAATATCCGATCGTCTAATTTACGTTGAAACTCCCTAAGTGTTTTTAATTCAATATTTTTGTCATCAAGAGACTGAGCTAATTGTTGGTTGTTATCTTTCAATGCGGAATGATCTTTTTCCAAGCCTTTTATAGTTATGGCTAGGAGCTGATTGTGATCTGTTGCTTCAACAATTTGGGCTTTTAGTTCAGCGCACTCAATTTTAATGCTGTGAATTTCTTCTTTATGCGCGGTCATAAGTTTTTGTGCTTCTAATCGATCGTGAGCAATCTGTTGTTCTAGGTGCTTAATGGTTTCCGTGCGCTGTTCTGCAATCAGACGCGATTCAGCTACAGATAAAATTTGCTGCGCAAGGTCCTTTTCGAGTTGATCAATTTTAGCGTTAAGTTGGGCAGATTCGGATTTGAGAGTTTGGTTGTCGCCATTGGACTTAGAAAGCTCGTGACGTAAGGACATTGATTCAGTCGTGCGCTTCTCGACTATCTGCATTGCCTCGTCAACTTTAGCCTTGTTGGAAGAAATTACTGCCACTTGAAAGGAGTCGAACTCTTCTTTGAAGCTGTGGTACAGTTTTTCACAGGCGAATTGGAAGAAATCCGGTAGATCACTACCGCTGGTGGTTTTGCCTTGGCTCCCATCTCGCCATGTCTTGAGATGCTTATTGATCGTACTCATTGATCCACCAAACTTTTCAAATACTTCCTGCTGCGTCGGCATCCTACCTAGTTCGATAACCAACTTATCCGCAATTGACCAAATTTGATTCTGTGCTGAGGACGGCGCGTGTCTCATTTTAAGTTCTCATTGATAACTGTATTGTACTGTATTGTACTGTACTTGGCGTGTATTTCAAGGGGAATAGAAACAGGTATAAATATACATTTAAACCTTTTATAATCTGAAGAGGGCGACGGGATTCCGCTTAGTGTGGATCTGGTGGATGGATTTGAAATTGGGCTCTCGTGGCTTAGAAAGACTGTTTGTCAGTACAGGCAGCAAGGTGATGAAATGAACACACTATTAGTATCGGCGTTACCGGCTAAGCTTCCTGCAGTAAAGGTTGATGGAGCCGGCAACGTAAATCCAGCTATGTCATTCTTGCGCGGCCGTCGATCATTGAAAACAAAGAACACGATGGCTTCAGTTCTAAATAGTGTCGCATACATGTTATCCGAATCAAGCTACGAGAATTTGGATTGGAGCGGCTTCACAGCAGATCACGTCAATTTGGTAATGAGGTTCATTAGAAGCACTATTGACGAGCAACATGAAAGCCCAACACTTGCCGGCTTACGAGAGAGGTATTTCACGTATACGACAACACATAAGTCAGGGCCTAAAGGTCGCCGGTACCGATTTGGTGTTGAACCAGAAGAGTTTTACTGGGAGGCATTTTCTATTAATACCGCAAACCTGTACCTGGCCGCGATGAAAGGAATAGCGAAAGAATGTTATCGGTTAAGGCAGCTTCACGAGTCCGAGTATTTACGCATTAAGGATGTGTCTGGCTACAAGACAAGCGGCCACGATAGAGGGCCACTGAAAGTTACGGCAGCTCATGTGCTCAGTGTTATTAATGAATGTGTCGATAGCGGTACCAATATTGGTTTGCGAGACGCTGTTATACTTAGTTTGCTATATGGTGCCGGGTTACGACGCGCAGAGGTTAGGGGGCTGACCATGCAAAGTATCAACTGGGATGCTAAAGAGTTAAATTTTATGGGTAAAGGGACGAAGGCGCGGGTTGTCCCTTTGCTTCCCAAGGTAATGGGTGTTTTAAAGGAGTGGGCAGTGGTTAGGTTAAAGGCATCACCAGTAGGCGGTGCTTTGATAGTTGGGGTATCTAAAGGTGATAGTCTGCTTGTTCGGTACGACAGAAACGACCTTGTAAAGCCGACAGGCTATAACGTGACTTACGATGCTGTTCAGCGCCGTTTCAAAAGTGATTTAATTGGTGTTAGTTTTGGCCCTCATGAGTTACGCGCAGTATTTGGTACGTCTCTTCTAGACAACGGGGTTCCTATTAATACCGTGGCGGATCTGATGGGGCATGAGAACATTCAGACAACCAGAATTTACGACGGCGGAAAGGAAAAGAGGAAACGAGATGGTATTGCACTACTCCCGCAAGGGTAGGTTTATTCGCTGGCAAATAGAGTGAAATAATACGTATAAGAGGGTGTGATAATTAACAAAAACTACTTAATGGCCTCTCACCATACCGAAATTCACAATTCTGGATCTGGAAAGAGCTGTTCCGCCATTGGATTTTGGAATCAAAATGCTGGAGACAGAATAAGCTAAATAAGGCTTATATATCAATATCTTAAGGTATGATTGGCGAATTTTTCCAGAATGACGGCCGCCCGTCAATCAGGCTTACACAACTCCTCGATTTCTATCGAGGTGGTTGGCGTGAAACCACACTTGATCGCTACCAGGTATTTTTCCGTCAGTACAACGAAGCGTTACAAATCGAATTTGAGAAAGCGGCGATTGCGGAAAGAGCTAAGATGGCGGCACAACGTAGGGCTGAAGTTAAATCTGTAAAGTAAAGAATTTACCTATTGTATAAAAATTGCCTTCATTAACTTTTTAAGGAGCGTGAGTGAAATATCGATACCAATACTGGACGCGACTGCTACCTCTTGGCGTCTTAACTGGTATCGCAGTACTGGCTTACCTGAGCTTACCTGACAATAAACCCAAATTGGTTCATATCGGGCAAGATGGCAGCGCGGTACAAGTCGAGGAAACCGAGCTAAATACCGGGCTTGAGGAAGATGAAATTTCGCCATTAATGGCTGAAATATCATTGGCCGAGTATTACGGCAACACCCCATTTGCGTTGGAACTACTTGGAAAACTGGAGTCTCTTGACCCCGCCAGCCCTGAAATCATATTTCACCGAGGGATTTTAGCTGCGGATCAAGGTAATTTAACGGAGGCAAAAGGATATCTCCGTAGATTGAAAGACGTTGCCCCTCATGCTCGCCGCACGCCGCAGCTACAGTCCTATCTCGACATCAAACAAGGAGAAAACGAGCAACTTCTGTCGCAAGCAAGGTTGCGGGCATCAATGGGGGACTTTGCTCGTGCGCTCCGACTTTTCAGCGAGATTTTCCCCCACGGGGTGCCAACGCTGGCTTTACGTATCGAAGCGCTGTCGTACCAGAGCCACGTTGACGCCCTTTGGCTCAAAACGCGTACCGAGCTGGAAGTGCTGAACCGGGAATTCCCAAATCTCGATGAAGCGCAATTGTTGCTCGCTGACCATCTGTTTCAGCACTACCCTCATGAACCTTGGGTTTATCAAACCTATGAGAAACTGGCTGTGGGTGATAGTAAGTTGGCAAAAAAAGCGGCGGCGTCCTGGTTGCATGCATTGGATAGCCAGCGCCCTAGCGCATCAAGCATTACGGGTTACGCCACGCTGGCGACGCGCTATCCAGGCAATATGAACATTCAAATTTCTTATCGTCGGGCGATGGCACGGTTCATTGAGATGAATGAGTCCCTGGATGACCCGTTTTACCGGGCCAGGGAGGAAGGCTTAGCGTATTTAAAACAGGATCGCGTTGCCGCCGCAGAATCTCATCTCCGGTACGCTCTGACCGGTCGCTGGGGTGACGAACGCGCCCTTGCCGGGATGGGGATAGTGTATCAACGGCAAGGCGATCACCGCAGAGCGATGTATTATTTTCAAAGGGCCTTGAATAACAATCAGCACCCAGACCTTACTCCCCGGTGGCGTGAATTAAAAAGAACATCGAGCTATTGGTACCTGCTTGATCAGGCCGATCGCGCCTATCGCGCTGGCGCTTACCCAAAGGCCGACCAACTTTTGCAGCAAGCCTTGGCGCTCAACAAAGAATCTCCCCACGCATTTCTTAAACTTGCTGAGGTCGCCAAAGCGCAGAAACAGTACCCACTCGCCGATGGATACTACCAATCTGTGCTTCGGCGCGATGCAATGAACGAAACGGCCCTTTGGGGTCGAGTTACCCTTAGTCGCGACGCTTGGGGCATTGAGAGAACCCTGACGTTGATCGAGCAGCTCTCCCCTAGCCAGCGCCATCTCGTGGCCAGGCAATATCGGACTTTAAAAGTGGAGTTCGCGATGCAGGGGATCCGCGACGCCAAGTCAGCAAACAGTGAAAGTGAGCTGCGCGCGGCATTGGAGCACGCCCTCCTCCTCTCACCCGAGTCACCTTGGGATCGATCAGAACTGGCGGAAGCATGGCTTTCCCTGGATGAGAAAAAACGTGCCGACCGTATGATGAAGAACTGGGCAGAGGCCGATACTCGGCCAGAAATGCACTACGCCTACAGCTTATACCTTGAACGTCGAGAGCAATTGGAAGCCGCCATACACCAGCTGGAGTCTATTCCCGGAAACGAACGCACAGCCGCGATGGCGCAAAACCTTGATCGTCTCAGGCTCAATCTGGCACTTGAGCCTATTCGAAGTGCCAAAGCGCGGCTATCCCCTAGTCAAATAACCCGCCTGGAAGGACTTCAAGCCCAGTATTCCAATAATCCCAGCGTGATGATACGGCTTGCCAACTTATGGTTGGATGTCGAGCACAGGGACAAGGCAGAGGCAATTTACCAAGATATGGCATCGGAAAAGAACTTGGCATTCGAGGTAAAACTGCGCTACGCAGGCTTGATGCTACGCTTGGAACACTATGACGATTTTCCTGCCTGGTATGTCAGACTTGCGACAGAAGCCGAAACAAGTGAACAGCTGGGTGACGTTGACGTCTTAGCTGCGCAGTATTATTACAGTAAAGGTCAGACTAGCGAAAATGCTCACCACTACATCGTAGCGTATTCCATGTATCGTCGAGCAGCGACAACGCCCTGGCCGGGTCAAAACAACGCGAAAATTGCGCTGCTACGTGTCACGGCAAGCTTTGATGACAAAACTGAATACCAGGCGTTTTCACAGCAGCTGATTGCAGAGTCGGCGCAATATAGCGCCAGAGAGATTCTTGCTCTCAGCACGGTTTTGCATGACATGGGAAATATATCCGCCAGTCAGAGTGTTCTTCGGCAGCTGGAAAATCGAAGCGAGGGAACCGCGCTCGAATTACGTGATGCCATGCACTTGGCCGTTGAAAATCGAGATTGGGCGAGCGCGGAAACACTTGCCCATTTAGCCCTCGCCCGCCAACAAGGGGATGACATAGCCCAGCGTGGCAGCCCTAGAGACCACTACGAAAACGCAGAAGACCACTGGCTAAGTCGTGATGTGAAGACTGTCCTGAATACCCTCCATGACCGCACGGACGGACATATCAAAGTCGGGCTGGATTTAAGCGACCGACCACAGGGCGAGTCCGTCCAGCATATTCCCGTCGAACTCCGCCTGCCACTGCCCTCACTTGAAGGGCACCTATTGCTACGGATGGATTATGCCCGGATTGATTCGGGCAGAACGACCTATCTCGATCCGACCAGCCTGGCACGACTTCCCATCAGTGAAACAGCCGATGGCGTGGCCCTGGGGGTCGGCTGGGAAGCAAGCCATTGGCGAGCCGATATTGGCACAACGCCCCTTGGCTTCAGGTCATCGACTCTGGTAGGGGGCGTCGCGCTCAGAGGCAGTGTGGCGGACGTCCTGGCCTGGCGGCTGGCGCTGTCTCGACGGCCAGAGACCTCCGATACTTTGGCCTATGGCGGCATGCAGGTGCCCTCGCAGGCCGCAAGTCACGCTGACCAGGAATGGGGGGGCGTGGTGGCCACCGGCGTAAAGCTGGGCTTGAGCAAAGACGCGGGGAAGCAGTTGGGCTACTGGGGCAATGCCCAATACCACCAGCTCACGGGGGAGTCGGTGGAGAGCAATTCACGGCTGGCATTTCAAGGCGGATTGTACTGGCGACTGATCAACGAAGAAGCGCGTAACCTTCGGGTCGGTACCAGCGTGATGTATATGCACTATGAAAAGAACTTGAATGAGCGCACTTTTGGCCACGCCGACTACTTTAGCCCACAACGGTTTATTGGGCTGAGCATACCGGTAAAACTCTTTGGCAGGCTGGACAACGACTGGTCTTATTTATTGGCGGCGACGATTACCCAGTCAAACAAAAAAGAAGATGCACTCTATGGCCTGTCCAGTGGTGCTAACTCGGGAAGTGGCTTTGCCTATTGGCTTGAGGCCGCTGTGGAAAAACGCCTTAGCAAACGCTGGTATGTTGGGCTTGCCGCAGACATACGCCGCTCGGACTTTTACGACCCCAACCACCTCCAGTTGTATGTCAAATATACCTTTAGTGATCGCTGGCAGGGTGTGCCGAGCCCACCCGAGCCCGTTGATCTGTATAGTGACTTTGAGTGAAGACCGCCTTAGCATAGAAGGCGGTGACTGGTGGAGGCAGGAAAAGGCTTCTGTCATTGCACCCCATTTGGGCCCGATGGATGTGGGATACGCCGCCCCACCCACCAGTCACTCAAGGCACCTACACAATAGCGCCGTTACTGCTCCAGATTGTAGAGAAGGCCATTGTCACGACGCATATCCTCCCTCAGGGGGATTTGTCCGTTCTTCAATATCTCAAACCCCTCTTCTTTATCGGGAAATACCAGCACATTTTCCCAGCCAAAATCGGCGTGGATGAGCTTGGGATAGTTCTCCGAGCGGGTAACAACCAATCCCTGGGTGGACTGGTAAACATCGCGCTTTTTGTCAATCAGCTTACGGCTGACAACATGCTCGACAGCAATGGCTTTATTGATCAGATCCATATCCTGGACAACACGTTCACCATTGTCATCGACGATAATGCGCTTGCCGTTACTGTACTGAAGTGGCTGATACACAATCGCGTCGGTTCCGGCTGGCGTGTATTGATAGGCCAAAAACGGCGTTGTGGGGATCTCCTCGGAGGATGGGTCAGTAAGCGCAATATCGGGGATTTCGGCAAAGGAAAGGAACTCAGCCAGTACGGGTAACAGTACAGACAGGGTTTCAGGCGCTTTGGTACCCGCATAGTCTGTGGGTACAAGAACGCGCAAACCAGAAGTGAAGAATTTGGGCAATTCAATAAAGCCCTCCGCACCAGTACGCGGTTTGCGAGGAGCCAGCAGCGCCGATTCCGGCAGAATCTGCACCGGGAAGCGGGCCTCGGCCATATCACAGCCACCTTCATCACGGTGGCGCTGGAGGGTGATGAACAGCTTATTTCGCATCCGTTGCAGCGTGCTTGGCAACTCAAACAAGAGATCACTGTCACCGGGCGAGGTGGCGCGTTGGCTGCCGATAAGATTGTCGTTTAACTCAACGTGTACCAGATTCAGAAAATCCCCAGGCCCTTCCGGCAAGCGAATTCTCACGCGAAGGCGCTCGGGTATCTCGGCGCCGGGCATATCTGGGATAGCATAGCGGACAGTCCAGTTACGCCGAAAACGTACCTGTTGCACCGTACTGTCAACACCGAAGCTGCTGAGGCTGACGTCGCGATCAACCACCGATGAACGCAGGCCACTGAGCTTTATGGGGTTAACCGCACGTCGAGAGGCAAGTGACAGCATGGGATTGCCGACCAGTTCATTGATGACGTCCGCCTCCGTTGAGGTAATACCCACAATGAGCTGCTTTTCTAGCCGGCTGGTTATCAGCTTTGGGGGGCTTTCTCCCAGTAAATTGCCGGTATCAAAGCCTTGCTCAATCAGCGCCTGGATATCCCCCAGCACAATAATGCCTTCGTCGGGGTATCGCTTCAGTATCTGGGTAATATCGCCCAAGGGGATAAACGAGACATCGTAATCCAAGTGGCTGAGGTGGACGCCAATGGCCGCCGCGAGCCGCATCCAATCAGCGTTATCTTGTCGGGTAGGCAGCGCGATTTTAATTTTAGTTGGCATCATCACGATGGCATCGCGAACGCTGTAGATGGGCGCACGCAATTGCACCTGAATACCAGAATCCGGTAGCACCTGAACTACAGCGCCGGTATCTTCATCGTCCAGGCAAATAATGCCGCCAACATCCCCATTCAAGCTCATAGCAACGCGAAGCAACTTACCCTGATCCAGACCATATTCGATGGGAAACTGGAGGTTCAGATTATGGCGACCGGTGGGCAGTACCTTTTCATAAATCCGGCGACCATTAATACTAATTTTTAACGAGGCGACCGCATTCTCACTCACATCGGTGATCATATTGAGCGCGACGTTAGCTTTACGGACGTCCACATCCATCGGCAGGGGTATTTCAAAAGACCCATACGACGGTAAGCCCGAGAGCCACTGTCCTTCGGGCACGCGGAGCTCCTCCAGAGTCCGGGAGTATCGCAAGGGGTCTTTCCCCCCGTTAAAGGGTGCGCCAATAAGGTCACTAAAAAAAACAAACAGCGCCCCTATAAGGAGCGCTGTTAGCGTCAGCGCAGCCACTGCCAAATAAAGCGCTCGCTTGGCAGTTTGTTCCTTCTTATCTTCTGTTGACAACGTAGGCTAATCCTTATCCTCGCTTTGTCGTGCTTCTCATACAGCGTTGGGCAATCAGACGACCGAGGCCTGGGCAAGTTCCACATCCTCACGGTCTTCTTTGACGGTTCGCCACAGTGAAACACAGGGAACCCGGTGCAAATCGCAACGAGCCTTATATTTCTCTGCAATCTCAATGGACTCATCCAACAAGCCATCCTCAAGCGTGATGGGATTGAGCCCCAAGCCAAGAAGATGGTTGTTTTGCACAATGAGCTCGTTCTCGTCGGCTTCCTGGCGAGGGTTGTCAACAAACTCCATCCGCGCCCCGGTTTTGTCACACACCAGCTTGGCCAGGTCGCGTACCCGATGGGTTTCGGTCATCTGGTTCATGACCTTGACTCGCTCACCGGCAGTGGGTGGATTCTCGACGGCCAGACGAATACAGGTCACGGTGTCCTGAATATTGATAAAGGCGCGAGTCTGACCACCCGTGCCGTGCACGGTCAAGGGGTAATCAACAGCCGCCTGCATCAGAAAGCGGTTCAACACCGTGCCAAAATCACCGTCGTAATCAAAACGGTTGATCAGGTCAGGGTGCAGGCGGGTTTCCTCGGTCTGGGTGCCCCAGACAATCCCTTGGTGGAGATCGGTAATACGCAGCTTGTCATTCTTCACATAAAACTGGAACAACAGCTGGTCCAGGGTTTTGGTCATGTGGTAGACACTGCCAGGGTTGGCAGGATAGAGAATTTCCTTTTCTACCGGCTGACCCTGCCGGTCGGGATAATTGATGGTTAAATAGCCCTCTGGAATGGCCACATCCGCACCATCGTAGCCGTAAACGCCCATCGTGCCCAAGTGAACCAGGTGGCAATCGATGCCACTTTCAACCATCGCCGCCAACACATGGTGCGTGGCGTTCACATTGTTATCCACGGTGTACACTTTATGTCGATGGCTCTTCATCGAATAAGGCGCTGCACGCTGCTCGGCAAAATGCACAATGGTATCAGGCTGAAACTCCTGAATAAGTGACAATAGCTGATCATAATCTTGTGCCACATTCAGGCTGACAAAGCCAATCGGGTTACCAATACCAGACTGATCCGCATCTCCCAATGACTCCCAGGTGCTGAGGCGGGTGCTGATGGGTTTAATGGGTGTTAAGGACTCCACCTGGAGTTCAACATCAATTTTCCGGCGCTCAAGGTTGTCAACAATAACAACCTCATGGTTATGTGCTGCAAGATGTAAGGCTGACGGCCATCCACAAAAGCCATCACCACCGAGTACAAGAACCTTCATAGCAATCCCCTACGATTGAATGTCATATTAATACCGTTGTTTTATAACAATTTTACTTTACCGACATTATACTAATTCGCAAAGTGCCCGGTATGCGATATCCGTGAATTTTTCTGGAATTAGTACCGAAAAGTACCTTTTACGCAGGGAAAGCGCTAAAATTAGCTGTTTATGACAGTTTTATGTCGCTGGTGGTGAAAGATAGAAGCAAGCTGCCTGTGTTCCAAATTGAGAGTAGATAATGGTAGCCAAGCCCAACAAGCAAGTCCGGCACGGACTATCGCAAAAAAGCGCGGAGCTTGGTAATGCCATTACTGAGCATTTCCGCTCCATCGATAGCGCGCCCAAAGGTTACGCAAGTAACCGGCCAGCCAGCATAGCCAACGGGTTTTACATTACCTTTACCACCCTTAGCCTGATTTTACTGTCTAGCCTGGTCGTGATTAGCCACCAGTGGGCAGCGCTTCCCCACTACGACCTGATTTTTGTCAGCGCCGCGGACACCGTGGCCCGTGTCCCGATCAGGTTGTTTTTCGTCATCTTCTTTCTGACCTACTCGCTCTATGCCTACACTAACTGGCCAAGGCGAGCCTATCTTGCCAGCTCGTTGGTCGGTAAGTTTATGCTGATCAGCTTGTTTATCGACCTCTTGGCCATATTCCTGGCCCAGCAGGGCTGGTATAGCCCACCCATGTTTTTTCAGCAGGCCCTATCCGGAATCGGTGCTATGGCGGTGTTTCCCCATACCGTGCTCCGGCAAGCCCAACTACCTTCCACCAACATCGCCGCCGTCAAATCGAAGCTGCCCATCGCCGATTACCTCATGTTGATTACAGTCACCTTGGCCTGTATTGCACTGGCTCTGGCACTTGAGTACCGGTATTTCCATGAAATTCACTGGATGCGTTCCATGGCCTTGCTCGGTGGCATCGGCCCCGGCGTGTTTTTGGTACAACAACTTTTTTCAATCACCTTCGCCAGCATGGGCGCATTGCGCTACAAAACCGGTCGCAAGGCCCATTTCGCGCCACCACTGGCCATTCTCGTCCCGGCCCACAACGAAGCCCACAGTATCGCCAATACCATTCATGCGGTGGATTCGGCTGCCGAAACCTACGAAGGCCAGATTCGTATTTACATCGTCGATAACTGTTCGCGGGACGAAACCAGCGCCGTGTCGCAAAAGGCCATTGATGAATGCCAGCATATTGAGGGCGTGGTGCTGTATTGCGGCGAACCCGGTAAAGCCATTGCGTTGAATTTTGGCATGGACCAGATTGCCGAAGAGTTCATTGTGCGCATCGATGCGGACACGGTTATTGGCCCCAACTGCCTGGCCATTGCCATGAAGCACTTCGCCGACCCGGAAGTGGGCACCGTCGGTGGTGTGCCATTACCAATGGAGAAAACCGGCATTATCCCCAAAGCCCGATTGGTTGAGGTTCTACTGCGACACGGCTTCTTTCAGGTCGCACTGGGAGGTTTCAATGGCATACTCGGGGTGCCGGGAATGTTTGCGGTCTACCGCCACAGCGCCGTCCGGGAAATCGGCGGCACAACCGAGGGTATGAACGGGGAAGACACCGATATTGTGCTGCGCATGAATGCGGCGGGCTATAAGGTGGTTTCCGACCCTACCGCGATCTTTTATTCTGAAACGCCTGCCAGCATCGCCCACCTTCGGGAACAGCGGTTGCGCTGGTTCCGCAGTATCTATCACATTACCGCGCACAACCGGCACTTATTGTTTCATCCCCGTTTGATTACTGGCTCGGTGGTTTTGCCCTTCATGCTAATGAGCGCTGCCCGCCGGGCCATGCTCGCGCCGCTGATTATTTATTGCCTGTTAGTCTGGGCGCTATTTCAGGACACCTATGTTCACTTATATGTGCAGGCAGCCCTGGCGATGATATTTGGTATGCCCATGTTGATGGCGGTGTTTGTCTGTCTGCTATGGCGCCGTTTTGATGCGCTGCTGCATATTCCGCTGTACCTGGGATTCAGAGTGCTACGCAGTTATTACACCCTGGCGTCAGCACTCACGCTGATCTATCCACCTATTCTTCGACCAGCGAAGGTCGAGGCGACTGAGACGGAGGGCGTAATAATAGAAGCTGACACGGCGAGTCATAATGCAGCGTGAAGCTATCACGCCGCTCTGTCACACCTGCAGCAGTGCCTTAAGGGTTCTGCGCAGAATGCCCTTGTCACGCTTTTGGCTTTTAAACAATTCGACGAGGTAGGCCGACGAGACTTTAGGCGAACCCTCGGCACGAAAATTATTCAGATTAGGGAAGATGGCCGCGTTCTCTTCATCACTCAGCCCAAACCAGTGGCATAGCGTTGCCAGGTACTGATCAATGGCAATGCCAGGGATCATCCGCCCCTTCGAGCCCGTGTCACTGTCGCCGCCCAAGTGCAAATCAGGCATCTCGCCCACCACTGTTCCGCCATTCACGCCACCACCCACCACCAAGTTGTGGCCGGCCCAGCCATGATCGGTGCCATTGCCGTTATTGCCTAATGAACGACCAAAATCCGACAGGGTAAAGAGCGTCACATCTTCACTCATATTCATGGCGTCCATTGCCTTCTGAAAGCTCCAGATAGCCAGACTCAGCTCCCGCAAGAGAGTGGGATGTTGATTGAGCTGATTCGCGTGTGTGTCAAAACCACCCAGCGATATATAGATAATCTGCCGGTTCAGCCCCAAAGTATATTTACCCAAGGCAAGCATGTGAGCTGCGCTTTCAGCCGAGGATAGCAGCCCGCCATGCAACTCAGTATTCATCTGGAGCTGCCCGAGTGTTGGCGTGGCAAACAAGGGGTTACCGTAGGGGTCTTGGTAATCAGAAAAATCCCCCATATTATTTTGATTCTTGGCGAGAAGCTCTGAAATAACGGCCGCCCTTCGATTGGTGTCCCGGATCAATCGCTGAATAGGGTCAGTCGCCCCAGAGCTGTTTAATGCTTTGAATACACCCGTATCAAATCCTGCATAATGACTATCAAACAGCGCATTGTCATAGGGGTCCAGCACCACGGGACGGTCATTTGGCGAGGTCATCATCCGGGTCTGCCCCCCGAAGGAAATATTGAGGCCCAGGGGAGAGTCATAGCTGACACCATCATCCGCGCTAGAACGCCACAGTTCAGCGATGCGCCCGGCCCAGCCCGCTGCGCTAAGGTTGTCAGCCCAGCCGGTTTCCAGGGCGCGTTGCTGGTGATTGTGAGCATATAAGAACGGCGGTAAGCGCGCGGTCAACAAGCTGGATTTGGTCACGGGCTCAAGCATGGTGCCCACATTCGCGACCACCGCCGCTTTCTTGTCCAGCATCAGCTGTGCAAACTCAGGCATGAGTGCATTCACACCGATACCCAGCTCATCAAAACCGTAGGTACCCTGTAAATAGGCTTCTCCGTCGTTACTCACCCCGTGAACGTAAGCATTATGACCAAGCATGGGTTCGCCCAGGCTACGCTGGCCAATGGCAAAGTCAGCCCGGCTTTGTTTGTAGGCGCCATAGCCAGTATCTGAATCCGGGCCAGTTGGTACAATCATGTTAAAGGCGTCATTCCCACCCGACATGAAGAGCACCACCATTGCCTTGTAGCTTTGGTCGGGGGCCTTAGCCGCCGCATGAGCAATATTGGGTAGGAGCATATTCAACCCGGAGAAAGAAGATGCCGCGCCGGCACCCAGTAGTGCTGTCAGAATTTCCCGCCGTTTCAGTAAACTCAAAGCGCCATACTCCCCTTTATCTTTGCGTGAAATTTACGCTGGACATGATCACATACTGAATCGCCGCCACGGTAAGGCGATACGCTTCGTCAACATTGTTGCCGGGGTTAAAATAACTGTCCTGATCCAGGTAGGCAGCGAGCGTCTCCCGGTCTGCTTCAGACAACGGATGATCCCCTAACAAGCGGTGCTGGAGAAAATCCAGCAAGGCATGGATGCCACGTACTTTTGGGGTTCTGCCATCGCCATCCGGGTTTGTGTCATCTATTGCCAGGAAGTCGCCGTTACTGTCACCATCCACCGCCATTTCAAAAGCGTTTAGGGCTGGCGAAAAATCCAATAGTGCGACGGCCCGTGCCCAGTTCCAACTATTGGGAACCTGGTTCCGCTCAGCAACATAGTCGGCAATGGAAGCGTTTCGCCGGAGAAGATCGTTTCGCTCCAGCACATGTTTCGCCACCCGTAGTGCCTCAAACTGCAAGGCAATATTTCTGGGCGTTCTCAGCTGCATTTCTGGCAGGACTTTTTGCGGCGAAGCGTTCTGATAGCTGCTATCCGGAGGCACATAGTCATTGTCGTAGAAATTAAAGACATGGGGTGCTCGTAACGGCCCCTGCCCCAAAAGCTCATGGATCCGGAAGTAGTAGGTGTTATTTGAAGGCACCAGCCCTGCGTCAGAATCAATCATCCAACCATTGATCGGCTGGGCATCAAACGCCCGGTAGAAGGCGGTATAAGCCAACAAGGGCTCGTTGACCTTGCCAAAGTACTCGGTCTGCGCCTGTGGATCTCGGGCCTCAGGGTCGAGAAGAACAGCGCGGATCACCGCTTTTAAATCCCCCCGCTGACCATTGCCATTATCATTAAAAGCGCTGGCGACTCTGCCCACATAGGAGGGGCTTGGGTTGGAACTTACCAGTCGCTGGATCAACAATTTGCTGATAAATGGCGCGACATTTTCATGAGCGAACAGAATATCCAGAGCCGCATCAAGGTCGCTGCCGTTGGTCAAGTTGGCGGGAATCTGCTGACCCAACAGCGTTTTTTCCCCAAAATCATGCTGGTCAGTATTGAACTCCATATAATCCACAAAGCTACCGTCCTGGCGACCGTACTTGGAGTTGTATTGCAAATCCCACCCTGTCATTACACGGGCCAACTCTTCGATATCCTGCTGGGTGTAACTGGGAACAGGGACACCTTCGGCATTGGTAATGGCAACGCCATTGGGACCCAGCTTATAGAGGCCAATGGTGAACAACTGCATTAACTCCCTGGCAAAATTCTCGTCCGGCAAGGTGTTTTTGCTGGGGTTCGCTTTTTCATTCCCTTGATGAGACAGGTAAATACCCATTGCCGGACTTCTGGCAACTTCCCCTAATAGACTGCGAAAACTGCCAAAGGCATTACGCGCCAAAATATCGTAATAATGCGCCAGTGACTCCGCTTGGCGATCCAGAGGCAACTGCCTTGCGGAGACCACCATGATTTGGCTAAGCGCATAGGCCACTCGTTGCCGCAACTGGTCTTCACCATTCAGCGCATTTTCAAACCAGACACTCATTTGATAATCCGCCGTCCGCCCCGTCCCTCTGCCATCAAAATACTTGCTACCAACATCGTCGTTTGGTGTCTTGAACCAATTCGCAACCGGCTCAAGGCTGGTTGCGACTTCGATCAAGCGCTCCAAGTGGGTGAGGTGGGTATCGCTATCTGAGCTGTATGCGGATGGCTCTTCTAACTGCTGATTCACCCAGGCACTTATCCCCGCTGTCTGGACGCGCTCCACTTCCTCTGCAGTGGGGCCAAAGGTGCTTTGTTTTAAGAGCAGGAATGCCGCTTGGTAGCTTGATTGACTACCCTGAACCTTTGTCACAAATAACACACTCAAAAAAATTAGTGGCCAAACCTTGTTATGGCTAAAAATGGAGAACATATTTGTGATGAACCTCCCAAAAAAGCGGTATTAAGCCTATGCTTGAAATCATTACTCATTCACTAAGTATTTGAATATAAAGTAAAATAAAAATAGAAAGCCTCATAGAGTCAGTACTTTCCACATTGTTGAGGCTAATCGTTTTGGTTAGATTGAGTCAGGCGGATAATGAATGATCCGCGCTGATTTCAACACTTCCAAGGCGACAGGGTAAAGACAATGAACGCATCCGCTGCAGCTAATATACATACCCTCCATGTCGCCAGGACGGATGTCTCCGAGCCAGACGTCGAAAAATATCAAGCTACAGCTCAAACTCCCTTTGTTCCTATGATAAAGCTGGAACAGGCACGAGACCACTATAGAATTAGTGTGGTTATGCCTCCAGTCGAATGCAAAAGTAACTGGGTTAGCTGGAATCACGGCAAGCTGCGGCTGACAATACCCGCGATTAATTACCGGAATTCTCCGATAACCCGGCCAGGTTTCATACGCTGGGTATCCTTGCCTGAGGATGCGTCAAAAAAGGACTTACCACAAATAATGTATGCCCAAGGAAGTCTTAGAATAGTAGTTCCACGGAATAATGGGTGGAGGTAACAAGAGCATAGAACAATTTCCGGGTGTTCGAGCTTTGCGCTTCAGTGGCTACTGCACTAGTCAAATATCTGCTCCAATTTCGAATACTCACAATTCACCGACGCGATATTGGCGTCGAGCAAAGACCTCCGCAGCCCTAGGAAGCAGTCGGTCGAGATGAATTATCCAAGCCATTGCTTATCGGACAAACAAGCGAACAAGAGCTGTCGCTCTGGTTGAATACGAGATTCTGTGTTGAACCGCGAAATACTTTTACTGGTGTCCGTTTTTCCGCCCAAGGACATCCTTTTGAATAAAGCCAGGTAAAAAGGGCTTTTAGATAGTTGAATTCGTAGGAACTCCGATGCGACGGTTCTGGTATCGATCTCTGAAACCGATAACCCAAGTGAGGGCTTGGCGGAAATGAGTCTTGGTAGCAGGAAAGCATAGGGCCTCATTT
>TARA_R110001592_G_scaffold52649_10_pt1 | contig 52753 bp, 51 predicted proteins | sample TARA_R110001592 | Tara Oceans TARA_R110001592 (sample SAMEA4398387) | marine metagenome | biome: Polar Biome; feature: [SRF] surface water layer (ENVO:00010504); material: water (ENVO:00002006), including particulate matter (ENVO:01000060) such as... | depth 5 m | reverse complement strand
AATGATGGTTATTTTAACTTGTCACGCTATGCTGCCGTAAGCTCACACTAAAAAGTAGCTACCTGTCAGAGATACGAACATTCAGTTGTGAACTTGGTTTTGTTTTTGGTGTAGGTCTTTTAAGAACTCAGGAGCAAGGTCTGCACCATTAGGCCAAACCACAGTCTCTAGCTCAGGATCAACTGAAACTTTAGAAAAAACAGCTACATCTTTTAGTGGTAAAAAGACGGTACCTTCCAAAGCTCCTTTTAAGTCAATATTGCCTGAAGTGCCATCATCAAAAGCAACCCAAAGTGTAAAGTCAGAAACGTGCTTTGCTGATTTAATATGAAGCATAATTTGTTACTCCAACGGTGCTATGTAATTCAAAGGTTCGCCAGAGCGAGCTTTATCCCAATTTTCTTCTAACTCAGTTTGGTGATATGAAATCCATTCTTGAACAAATTTGATAGCTCTGTTAGGCAATTCACCTTCGATGATTTCTCCATCAAAGTTAAATAGAGCCTCATACCCTGAGTACTTTGCATGAAAATGCGGAGGGTTATGATCGTTAAAATACATTGCGATCAATATTCCATAAAACCTACTTATTACCGGCATCCACCGCTCCAGTCTATAAATTTTCTCTATTATATCGTCAAACTTTAGGATTTACCGTATTTTTTAAACAGATGCCAATGACGTCCGCAAAGACGCCGTTTAAGTGTTAGGTCTAGATAGGGATAAAACAGCCAGTTTGAACCTTGAGTCAATGCTGGCTTTTGAGCAAAAGCGGCCTTTAATTTGAATCAATAAAACTTAGGATGTAGACGATTCGCAGTCTGAACCTAGAATCTCTCTCCTGGGCCCCATTGGAAGTATGTATCCGCAAGGCCTGAGCTAAATAGATAAATTTACATCTACTAGAAGTTTCTCAAGGCTTTGTCTGCTATCAAAAACCAGCAGTACAGTAATTAGCTTTCGTTCATCATCCACTTTATAGATAACGATATTGTGCTTATCAATGATTAACTGGCGATAGCCTGCCACTCCGAGATCCAACAGGCGATCACAGATTGGGCCAATGCAAGGATTATGTAGGAGAATTTCGGTAATGTTTTTTTGAAGAAACAGCTTGGTTTCATGAGAAAGTGTTTGTGAATATTTACGGGTAAGAAAACTACAAAGTCGTTTCAATGTAATTTTAAATACTGGGCTGAATACTAATTCATAAGACATCGTAACTTAATCAATATCAAATGCATCAGTGATGCTTAGCGAATTTTTTGAAGCGCTTTTTTCAGCAAGATTAACCAGTTTAAGCAAAGCGATTGAATCCTGTTGATATTGATAGTCTTCATAACTTTGCACGACATATTTGGCTTTGCCATTTTGAGTAACCAGCAACGGTTCATCCACACTAAGCTTATTGGCATTATCTTTTAAATAGGTGACTGTTTCTGTTTGCATAACACAACCCTAAGAAAGACTGAATTCAGACTGATTATAGGCCTTTGTATTCCATAAAGCGAATGTGAGATTTCAGGTCTCATTGCGCGGATGAAGAGAATAAACTAAAGATCAGATAAAAGGCCGCTTTAGAAGCAATGCCTTAGTTTTCCAGCACCCTAATTCATGACGATTAGGCCAAAACTAAATTGCACCTTCAACGGCAAGTTGGCACTTTGCTGACTAAGTTTTACGGGTAGTTGGTGTAGGCTCTAATTGAAACTTATATTTCAATAGGACAGGTTGAGTTCTAACTTTTACACTTAAGCAGGAGTCTTCGCTCCCTGAGCTTTTTTGCCCTGAGTTTATCGAAGGGATGTTCCGTTATCCGCAAAATCAAGTTTCGACACTTCGGTAAACTCAGCGCAGGCATAGTCAACGAACGTCATAGTTATGAATATTTATTTTAAGCAAGTACCATTCAGATTAGATGAATTTTAGACCAGTAGGTATTAAAGGTTGTTTTAGACAAACTGATTACGCTCATGCATATTGCCGAATATCAAGCTACCTTCAAACAATGGCGAATAAAGGGCATAACCCATTGATTGCTATTCAGATGGCGCTTTCAGGTGAACTGGGGGGGAGTAGTTACGTTAAAAATAATCATATGCTGCGATTCTATTAACTATGGACTAGATCATTAAAAATTATGATGGGATTTTCTAGGCTGAAATACTAAAAACAGGCATGAAGCCCGTTTTTATTGATTAATTATCTACTTAACTTACTTGGCGCTAATGGTGTAGCTGGAATTAGGATTGTATTTAATATCTGAAATATAAATATTACCAAAAGTAGGGCCACTATCATTACCTTTGACACGAATATTTTCCATGCTGATTCTTTTAATTTCAGTCGGCATGTAAAACTTCATTTTACCACCTTCTAAAATCTCGATTTGGGATCTGCCCTCTTGAAACTTTAGACCTTCAATCGAAATATCGGCTTGAATAAAATTTGAAATTGGCCCAACGCCCGCAACTGTTAGTACTGTGTCGGCTAACTCGTATGCAATTTGTTCGTCTTTTGGTTCTTCAAAGTCTTCTTCATTATACTTATGCATTTGGCCGCCAGCGAAATCGCCATTTTGACCGAAGCCAATGGCTGTAGACATTCCAGGTATACTGCCACCAAAACCTTGCGCATTCACACCGGATAACTCTTCATCATCCATCATCTGCATACCACCAAACTTACCTATTTCAGCAGAAGATATTTCAACTTTGTTGTTCACGACAGGTAAACCCATAGGCGTGGCCGCAACAGCTAACATTGGTTGAAATGGCGCAGTTGCGAGTGCAATGAAGGCCGCTGTATATCTATATCTCGACTGATGCTTCAAGGTTCGCTTAAGGTCTTTTTCAGTAATCCAACCTTGTGATATTAAAACCTCACCAAGCAGCATACTTTGAGATGCTTGTAAGGCTAGAGCTTCATCAAGTTGTGCTTCGGTAATATAGCCACGGTTAATTAATAAGCGGCCTAATCTGGATTTGGCTAATTGTTCTGTTTTAACTGTCATGCATCCCCCTGCGAAATGAGCCGAATTGAAATGATTAAAATACAAAAGAATTCAATTCGACTTCGATAGAACAAATAATGGACAGTAAAGAGGCATTTGTATATTGGAAAATATTTGCGATGCGTAACAAGATGTTATGCTGTGTCTAAAGATGTGACATGAAAGCCTAGGCATGTATTCCCCTGACCTAAAAATAACGCTAACATACTGAATTATCTAACGATAAAGTTCCTTGAAAACTTAAACATTAAGAGATGCTGAATTATGAGAAAAAAAATAAATTTTCACCTAAAACCCTTTTTTGTGCACTGCCTAACACTTTTAATCATGCTGGCAAGTAGTTTCGTCAATGCTGATAAAGAAGTAAGCTTCACTTCTGAGCTTGCAGCAGATAAAACCTATGCCTTAATTGATACCAGTATGGGTCGTATAGAGTTTGAACTTTATGCAAAACGAACCCCCAAAACAGTGGAAAATTTTATTGAATATGCTGAAAGTGGTTTTTATGCAGATACCCTATTTCATAGAGTCATTCCAAATTTTATGGTTCAAGGTGGTGGCTTCAATAAAAGCTTTATCCAAAAAGCAAGCCGTAAACCCGTCAGAAATGAAGCAAATGCCTTTATACCCAACCTTCGTGGTACCATTTCGATGGCACGTACAAGCGACCCGGACTCAGCAACTTCACAGTTTTTTATCAACGTGGTGGACAACGCCTCTCTGAATAAAACCACTTCAAACCCAGGTTATGCCGTCTTTGGCAAAGTAATAAAAGGCCTGGATGTAGCAGACAAAATATCTAAGGTAAAGACCAAACGTGAAGGTCACATGGCAGATGTACCTGTTGAGCCAGTGATATTAAATAAGGTCATTATCAAACGACCAGAAAAAACAAAACCAGAAGCAGTTTCACCATAGCAAGAAGAAATATAGTCCTATGTCAAAACAGACAATACTAAGGCCTGCAAATCTGACTTGGCAGGGTTCAACCCCAGTCTCAGTATCGTTTGAAGATTTTTACTTTTCGACTGACGACGGACTCAATGAAAGTCGCTATGTTTTTCTTAAACCAAACCGATTACCAGATCGATTTTCAGAGGGTGATTTATCTTCACCCTTTATTGTTGCAGAGACCGGTTTTGGCACAGCTAAAAATTTCTTAATCACCTGGCAAGCCTGGCAACAAGTTCCAGAACCAAAACGCCCTTTACACTTTTTTAGTATTGAAAAATATCCTTTACGAAAAGAGGATTTAGTTAAAACACTTTCCCATTGGCCGGAATTAAAAGATTTTATAGAGCCCTTAATCCAACAATACCCGCCGATTGTTTTCGGGCTTCAAACTCTAGACTTTGAAGCAGGGCAAGTTCGTTTAAGTTTGTTTTTTGGTGATATTACGACAGGCCTACAATTATCTATATTTCTTGCTGATGCATGGTATTTTGATGGTTTTTCGCCCAAGAAAAACCCGGAAATGTGGACGGATAAGCTTTTTTCTCTGGCGACAGAAAAGTCTAAACATGGTACTACTTTTTCAACGTTTACATCCGCTTCTATTGTTAGAAAGCGCTTATCGAAAGCAGGCTTTGATGTTTTAAAACAGGAAGGCTTCGGTAAAAAAAGAGAAATACTTTTCGGCGATTTTAAACCGCTAAGCTCCGATTTACCGAAGGCAATGTCAAGCAAGTATTTATGGTCTTATCCGAATCCGGCGCAGCTTGAATCAAGTAAATTAATCGAGGCGAATATCGAGTCAAAGATTGACTATGATGTCGCTATTATTGGGGCAGGGCTATCAGGCTTAGCAACTGCTTATGAACTCGCTCAACAAGGTTTAAAGGTTTGCATTATTGATGAGAACAAAGGTCCAGTCCAAGGTGCAAGTGGCCAAACGCAATTAGCGATGTATGCAAAACTACCCAGTGAAGCGAATAAATTCTTCCATTTTATTATTCAGGCCTTAAGCGGAAGTATGCGTTTTTATAAGGACCTTCAAACCAAAACAGAGCAGTTTGGTTCACGTAAATTCTGGCATCAGACGGGTTTAATACAATTAGCCTGGAACGAGAAAGAAAGCATCAAGCAAAAAAACTTTGTAGAAAATATTCAGCTTCCCGAAGAACTTATTTGTTTTATTGATGCACTAAAGGCCTCTGAGAAAAGCGGTTTGGATATCAAGCTTGATGCTTTATGGTTTGAACAAGCCGGCTGGTTAGACCCCGTTTTGTATTCTGATTCAGTCTTATCTAACTTTTTCATAGATACTCTATTTGAACAAAAAATTAATGAATTAGTATTTGATGCAGAAAATCAAAATTGGTTATTGCTTAAAGAGCAAAACCAGGAAGTGATTACCGCTAAGCATGTTGTGATTGCGAATTCAAATGATGCAAAGCACTTTTCTCAAGTCAGTCATTTGCCGTCTAAACCATTACGTGGTCAAGTGACCTCTATAAAGCATGATAATTTGATAGCTGCAAAAACGGTGGTTTGTGGTGAAGGCTATTTATGTCCTCCTGTGAATGATTGGCATCACTTTGGCGCAAGCTACGACTTAAAATGTAATGAGCCTGTCATCAAAGATAGTGATACCCTGCAAAACATAAAGAGCATAAAAAACTGGCTACCGGAGTGGTTAAGTAAAGACATAATTGAATCTGCGGAATATCATCATTCTGCAGGCTTGCGCTGCACAACACCGGATTACTTACCCATTGTCGGGCAAGCGCCTATCGCAGAGCTAATGATTGAAGATTTTGCTAAGTTACGTGTTGATTCAAATGCCTGTAAAGACAAATATGGCAGCTATTATCCTAATTTATTTGTCAATATAGGGCATGGCTCTAAAGGTCTATTTACAACGCCACTAGCCGCCCAGATTATTCGTTATCATATTTGTGGAGGCTTACCACCCTGCCTCGAAGAGCATAGGCTGATGCTGTCCCCTGCTCGCTTTATTATTAAACATTTAATGCAACGTCGTTTATAAAGTTATTTTATTAAAAACCTCCAACGCCAAGGAAAGTTATTTTGCTGCATTCAGACCAACAACTTCATAACACACTTAAATCTGTTTTTGGTTACGATGCTTTCAGGCTGACTCAATTAGACATAATTAAGCGTTCCTTAGCGAATCAATCCAGTTTGGTGATTATGCCTACCGGTGGCGGTAAATCTATTTGTTATCAGTTACCTGCTGTCTTAATGGACGGGCTTTCCATCGTCATTTCACCCTTGATATCTCTGATGCAAGATCAAGTAGGTACATTAACAGCCAACGGTATTCCTGCGGCAGCACTCAATAGTTCGGGCACTTATGAAGACGAACTTATGATACAAGAACAAGTGGCAAACAATGAATTGAAACTACTTTATGTTTCCCCTGAACGCGCGGTTTCTAATGGTTTCATCTTTTGGATACAGCAACAAAATGTTAAACAAATAGCGATAGATGAAGCGCATTGTGTTTCAATTTGGGGAAATGATTTTAGACCAGAATATACCCGTCTAACCGAGCTAACAAGATTATTTACAAACATCCCGATAATTGCGTTAACGGCGACTGCCGATACAGCGACACAGTCTGATATTAGCCAACAGCTTCAATTAGAAAACTGTAAATCCTTTGTTTCAAGTTTTGAACGCACAAACTTAACCTTGAATGTATTACCCGCGAATAATCGTATAGAGATCATTAAAAAGTTTATATCAACCCATAAAAAGCAAGCCGGTATTATCTACTGCCTGAGTCGTCGTTCTACTGAAGAAATCGCACTCAAATTAAAGAATGCAGGATTCAACAGTCATTTTTATCATGCTGCGCTAAAACCACAAGATCGCGCCCGCATTCAGGATGACTTCCAGCAAGATAAAATCCAAATTGTCTGCGCCACAATTGCCTTTGGTATGGGTATTGATAAAGCAAATATCGCTTGGGTTATTCATTATAATCTTCCCAAAAATATCGAAGGCTATTATCAGGAAATTGGCCGTGCAGGTCGTGCGGGCCAGCCATCTGAAACGCTACTTTTTGCTGGTTATCGTGATATGAAAACCTTAAAAGATTTCATTGACCATAGTGGTGCTGCTCAACAATTTAAAGATGTTCAAACAGCAAAACTTCAGAGAATGTGGGAGTTCACTCAAGCGACCAGTTGTCGAACTAATTTCATACTTAACTATTTCGGTGAATTCAAAGAAGAGCTTTGTGGACATTGCGATCGCTGCCTTGATCCACCAAAACGTTTTGACGGCACGATCATTAGTCAAATAGCCCTATCAGCCTGCCTGCGCTTAAACCAGCAAGTAAATCTTACTATGCTTGTTGATGTTATACGCGGGTCGAGTCGACAAGATATTATTCAAAATGGCTACCATCAGATAAAAACCTATGGCGCCGGCAAGGATATCGATTACAAAAGCTGGCTTAGCTATATCACCCAATTAATCGATCAAGGTGTGTTATCCATAGACTTCACCCAAGGTAATCGCTTGGTGTTGACCAATTTAGCCAAGCCAATTTTGAAATCTGAAAAAACAGTTTTACTCACAGAACCGCAAGTTATAGATTTTAAAAATAAAGACATTAAAAAAGACAACAGTGAGCTGTCTGAGCCTGAAAACATGCTTTATTCAGCACTAGCAAACTTAAGGCGTAAGCTAGCCGATGAGGAACAAGTGCAAGCCTCCCGAATTTTCTCAAATGCGACCTTAACGGAAATGTCACGTATAAAACCCGGAAACCTGACGGCTTTTTCAGGTATTTCTGGTGTCGGAGAATTTAAGTTGGATAAATACGGTGAGGTTTTTATTCAAGTAATTTTAGACTTAATACCTAAAGCAGAATGCCTATTTCTGGATGAATATGATGTGCTTCAAGCTTCACGCAGAAAGTCCAAAGCAACAGCCGCTAAACCTTCTAGTGACCCTGCTAAGGCCTTTTCGCTTGGCAAAATATCGAAAACCCACGAACTGACTTTCGAGATGCTTTCACGGGGGTTTTCACCGGAAGAAATTGCCGATGAAAGAAAGGTTAAAGTTGAAACAATTTATTCCCATATGTTTCGCTTATCTCTTTCAGGAAAAAACGTAGATATTTCAAAGCTAATAGATGAAGACGACATCTTGATCATTCAAGAAAAATGGTTGGAACTGGATAAACCGGCTTCCTCTAAACTTATATTTCATAAGCTGAATGAACGTTATCGCTATGATCAAATTGATTATGCAATTACATATTTGCATATAAATAAATCTTAAACTTACTAGAACTACAGTCGACTTAGACCTATTCTCAATTGTATATCAAAAATAGGTCAAGTCTATGACGTCAGATAATCTCCAAATTAATACTTACTATGATAAAAAAGCCTTATTAGCAAGAATCATGAATAACCATGAATTGCTTAATACTCTGCTAAAAGTATTTATTGAAGATATGCCAATAATCTTGAATAAGTTAAAGCAGGCTTTTTCAGAAAGTAACTTTGAGCAAGTCGTAGCCGAAGCGCATAACTTGAAAGGCGCTTCTTATAATTTGACGGCACATCAAATTGGTCATTTGGCTAAGGAAGTTGAAGAAAACGGCAAACAAAGAAACTTGGAAAAGATCGAAGTTCTATTACCCAAGCTTGATAAGCAGCTTGAGCTAACAGTTGACTACTTTAAATGTATATTAGCGAATAGCTAAATTAAGCTACAAAAAGATATTCTCAAAAATACCAACACAAGCCTATCTCGCAAGCAAATTAATGCGTTACACCTTCACTATTTGCGATACCTGCTTAGAATCTGTACCCTAAAAAGACTTATTCATACTAGTTAGTTAATTATTGAAGGAAGCAATCTCTTATCGAACCAAGTAATTTAGATTCTTATCTTAGCGTTTGCTTCTGTATTTTATATCTAGCTATCAAAGGAGAAAAAAGGGGGTAACTATGAAAAAAGATCCTAATAAAGGCTATATAGCATTTCTCGGATGGAGTTTAAACGCGGTAGAAGCTGCCGAGGACTTTGATAGACGTTACATCGTAGTCGCACCAAGCTGGGCAGAAGAATATTGCGTAAAACATGACATTCCCTACTTGCCATGGGATTTTGAGCGTTTAAATGAGAGATCTATTGAGATCGCACAAAAACTCAAAGAAATGGGTGTTGATGTCGCTATCCCGCTGTTTGAAGAGACCGTCGAATGGGCTGGAGCGATTAACTCAGTACTGCTCGACAAGCCCCGCTTATTTGGTCAATCCATGCTTATGCGTGACAAATCACTCATGAAACGCCGGGCACAACTGGGCGGAATTCGGGTTGGTATTTTTGAAGAAGCGCATGATCGCGATGATGTTATTCGCTTTCTACGTCGTGTAAACCAAACCTTATTAAAACTTGATGGCGATCCTAACGATCCTATTCATTTTAAAGCTTTCGACAAGGCGGGCTGTCTAGGCCATCGTGTAATTCGCACCCCTGACGATGTAGACGCTATTCCCGATGACGAATTTCCTGCCCTGATCGAGTCACACCTCGACGGTTGGGAATTCGCGGTCGAAGCCTGGATTCACAATGGTAAAATTCAATTTTTAAATATTTCAGAATACGTAAAACTGGGATATTCAGTATATGTACCCGCGTCTCCTGCACTCGAAAAATATCGAGAACAAATAACTAAACAAATCGAAAAACTAATTAAAGTTTTCGATATCGATTTTGGCTTTGTTCATCCAGAATATTTCTTAACAAGCGATGGTGAAATGTATTTTGGCGAAGTTGCCTATCGACCACCAGGCTTTAAGGTGTTTGAATTGCTCGAACGCGTATACGATTTTAATGCTTATCAAGGTTTAATTCTTTCGTTTGATCCTAAAACTACGGATGAAGAAATTGAAAAATTCTTCCCCACTGAAGTGCTTGACGCAAAAGCCTATGCGGGTTGTTTTGGTGTGTATCCACGCCGCCGTGTCGTCAGTCGACTTGACATCCCGAAAGAAACTGAAGACCATCCCTATTTTGAATCTCACGAATTAACGACACCGCTAGAAGAGACTGTGACTAAACGCACCGCTTTTGGCACGCATTGGGGGTTAATGTATTTCGTCGGTGATGATCCAAAGACCTTACATGACCTGTTAGAACGACAGGAAGAACTGGATTTCTATGTATAATATTACTTTTTAGTATCACTGACATAGATAGCTGGTATCACTGACATAAACGGGTAACCTCTTCGGCATATTTGATGATTGACTCAGAAAAACTAGAAAGATTGTTGGTCAATCTTGACGACGCTATCGGCAAACTAGACAGCGCAAAAGATTTTGCCAAGCCATCAAAACTAGGACGCGTTCTGGATACGGCTAAACGCGTCATTGTTGAGGAAGGCGGCCCGCAGGCATTAGAAACCCGCGCAAAACGCTTTGAAGATGCAGGCATTTTTTTAGGCTCTGACTGGGACTCTCCTCAGACTCTCATGCCTGCGCTTACTGCCCTCTCACTAAAAAGCCCGCAGGTATATACTGTGATGATTGAGGTAATTAGTGAGTTTCGGATGTTAGCGGTTGCGCTGGGTGACTATCAGCACCCTGCTATTTCTGCTGAACAGGCCCATCACTTTCTTACTCAGGCTTTGGCGACAAATCTATCAATGCTGTTTATGCCTTTAAGCGAAGCCGAACGTGAATCCCAAGGTCGTTTAGCGGAAGTTCCTCGAACGCTGATCAAATATCTCGCTCAGCGTATTGGTTACGAACACATCATCGATACGCTTATCGATGAAATCTGGAGAATACTCCGTCAACGCCCTATTCAAATAGATCATGTAAAACAAATGGTGACTCAGATCGCTATTTGTCAGCAAACACCAGGGGTTGATCTCGGCACAAGTGGTCAAGGTGCAGAAAGGCTAGTAAGCAGCCTTTACGGGCCCACCCAGGCTAGTCGAGAAGATCCGGGTATCGAAATTTACTCTCAGCGCATAGCAAGCTTTGACTCTCTTGGTCTGCGCTCAGAGGCACAAGGTTTTGCGCGAGCAATGCACGATACAGGATTAGTTTCCCCTTACCATGCGGTATTATTACGTTTTCTTATCCAAGATAACAATCATCTTCTTGGAGATGCATTGGGGCTGTCTGGTACCGGTAATGATTGTTTGCTGTGTTATCATGATTTGGTCATGGCATTAATAGAAAAAGGCATATTTACCGCAACTGCTCAGGCAATATACGGTCTATCAATGATGCTGGAACGCGGCATTCTGTATCAGCAAGGTGTGGCACAATCTCTTTGGCGACAACTAAATTTGCGCTTATCTGAATGGTCTAAAAATCAACTATTGATGCGCTGGGGATCAGAAGTTAGTGCTGGCACAAGACTTCTCGAAGGTGTGCTATGTATGCTTGGAACGCCTCTGGGGGTTGGTCAGGGCAATAACCCTACCTGCCAATCAGCTCGAGCTTTGTCCATCTGGGCAAACAGTGATCCAACATACTTATTACAGATTATTACCTCAGCGGCGCGCGACAATGAAATTTGTATGAATTTTGAAGGGCAATCTCTTTCATCACGAGAAGCTGTTCTCAACCCGAGTCAAGTTCACCCTTATGATCTTGATTCCGTCTCGACCTTACTAGTTCCCCATCTCGATTTCATCTATATGGAAATGGGCCGACTTTGTCTTACTCGCGAAGGTGACCCGCATCGCTGGATTAACCCTGAATTTCATGGTTGGTGGGTCGGTCGAGGGTTTTGTATTAATGTCGATGTACAAACTGGACAACTGGTAGATTTAGAAGGCTTCATCCGAAATTTTTACGCTTACTACCACCCTTATTACAACGGGAATCAGCCCTTGATTCACCCTCAGCCAGCGGGCATTGCTGTTACCGACAGCTCAGCGCGTTTTATTGGCTGGCATGCCATCACAATTGAGCGTGTAGCGCTTGATCAAAGTGGCAACATGCGGGTTTACTTCTTCAATCCAAATAATGATAGCGGTCAGGACTGGGGGAACGGGGTAAAAGTCAGCACCGCAGACAATGGCGAACGTTTTGGTGAAGGCTCCCTGCACTTCGAGGAATTTGCTTCACGTATCTATATTTTTCATTACAACAGCCTAGATCAAGGTGAACCGTTTAATGTTCCTCAAGACAAACTGGAACTCGTGCAAAATTTAGTGATAGAAAGTTGGGGTGCCTCACGTATTGCAAATACAATACTGCAAGCCTGCCCTTCAACTAAAGACGCCTAAAATTGTTTTATAATGAAATTCATGCTTCCTTGTAAATCTTAATCATATCTTTGTTTTGGGTATCTGGGGTTATAGCCCTTATTCAAGACATACATTTAAAATTCCTTACTTATTCTGTAAAATACAAGCAGATGAAATCAGTGCGTCTATGTCCTCTGAAGTATAAGATAATGATTTTAGTACTTCATAAGTGTCGGCACCTAACTTCCTGCCTGAACTATATGTAGATTCACTCTTGAAAGGTAAGGCTGAATTAATCTGAGGGATTTTATGACCGTCTTCATCTATGGAGTAGCAAAGCATATTACGCTCTAAAAAATGAGGGTGCTTTACGGCTTCATTAATAGTCAATACGCCTTCTACACAAAGATCTAAGTGAGAAAAGTCTTCACACCAAAACCTAAAGTCTTTTTCTGCAATTTTTTCAGCAAGGGCCTGCTTGACTGTTTTTTGGGTGTCTATTCCTTGGTCAACTAATTTTGGAATCAAGTCATCGAGTTTTAAATGCCTCATTAGAGGAATAGCAAAATTTGGCTCTAAACTACCTATAGATAAATAGCGTCCATCTGCCGTTTTATAATAATCATAAAATAGCCCACCATTTAACATCTCCGTACCATAGTCGGGGTCTTTATTGCTGACTAAGGCGTTTGCTCCAAACATGGTATTCAGTGCCAGCGCAGCATCACTCATGCTGATATCTAAATATTGGCCTTTTCCCGTATTACTTCGCTCAATAACAGCCGCTAGAATAGCCATCACTGCATGATGAGAACCCCCCGCAATATCGGCGATTTGGGTACCCGCTAGCACTGGACCCGTTTCTTCCCTGCCTGAATAACTCGCTAAACCCGACAAAGCCAGGTAGTTAATGTCGTGACCGGCTTTATCTTTTAAGCAGCCGGTTTGACCATAGCCGGTAATAGAACAGTAAATAAGCTTGGGCTGTATTTCTCTTAAACTATCGAAATCAAGCCCTAAGCGAGCCATTACCCCTGGTCTGAATTGTTCGATGATAATGTCATACTCTTCGAGTAAAGCATGAACTATCGCTTTTGCTTCTAGATGTTTTAAATCCAAGGCTAAGGATTTTTTATTTCGATTAATCGTCGCATGAGCGGCTGAAACCTTACCAGCCATCGGTGGCATCAGCTTTAAAAGATCAGGTCGTTTTGGTGCTTCTATCCTTAATACCTCTGCCCCCATATCCGCTAATAATTGCGTCGCATAGGGTCCGGGAAGCAGTGTTGTAAAATCGAGTACTTTTAGGCCTTTTAGAGCTTGCATAGGTCTCCAGATTCACTATTAAAAACTTACACCAAAGAACGTCCAATAATCAGTTTCATTATTTCATTTGTACCTGCATATATTTTCTGCACTCTGGCATCGGCGTAGGCTCTTGCAACAGGATATTCCCACATATAACCGTAACCGCCATGCAGCTGAAGACATTCATCAATGACATCACATTGAATATCAGTAGACAATAATTTCAACTTGGCAGCTGTGACGACGTCCAGTTTTTTGTCTAGATGAAGTTCTAAGCACTTATCAATAAATACGCGTGCCATGGTTAAGGTCGCGGACATTTCAGCAAGCTTAAATTGGGTATTCTGAAATGATGCTATTTCTCGCCCGAATGCTTTTCTTTCTTTGACATACTTGATAGTTTGTTGAAGTATCGATTCTGCACTAGCAATGGCATTTAAGCCAACAGACAAACGCTCCTGAGGCAGCTCTTGCATCAGATAAATGAAGCCCATACCTTCAGCACCCAATAAGTTATCTTTGGGTACTTTTACATCCTGAAAGAATAACTCTGAGGTATCTTGAGCTTTCATACCAATCTTATGCAGGTTTTGGCCTTTTTCAAAGCCTTGAGAACCCGCTTCAACTAATAAAAGGCTGGTTCCCTTCGCACCTGATTCTGGATTGGTTTTAGCAACGACAATAATTAAATCGGCCATTTGCCCATTTGTGATGAAGGTCTTGGAGCCGTTCAGAATATAAAACTCACCACTTTCATCAAGCACTGCGTTTGTTTTGACGCCTTGTAAGTCTGAACCTGTGCCAGGCTCAGTCATCGCAATGGCCGTAATGATGTCACCATTAACACAGCCTGGCAGAAAACGCTGCTTTTGTTCTTCTGTCCCGTAAGCCATAAGATATGGAACGGCGATATCAGAATGTAAACCAAACCCTATGCCACTTAGACCAAAGTTTGCAATCTCTTCATCGACTATGGCATTAAAACGAAAATCCCCTTCAACACCACCGTAGGCTTCAGGCACTGTTGGACATAAAAAACCGTTTTCACCTGCTGTTTTCCAAAGCTGTCGAGAAACTTGACCATCCTTTTCCCATTGCTCGTGATGAGGAACGGCTTCTTCTTGCAGAAATTTTCTAAACGAGTCTCGAAACATGTCATGTTCTGATTCAAATACAGTACGTTTTATCATAATCATATTCTCTTATATTTATTGATGAATGGAAGTCCCCCTCCTAAAAACTAATCATTCCCTCCCCTGCCAAGGGGAGAGTTAGGGTGGGGTAAAAATGTTTAATCTTTAAATGTTAAACCATCCTTAGCCATATCTTTAAGTAGTTGAGGAAGCTCAAAGCGTTGACCGAATTTCTTGTTTAAATAGCTCGCTTTTTCAATAAATGTATCTAAGCCTGTTTGGTTAATAAATTGTAAAATCCCCCCCGTCCAGACTGGATAACCTATCCCCATAATCGAACCGATATTGGCATCTCGTACACTAGTGAGGACATTTTCTTCAAGACAGCGAACCGTTTCAATGGCTTGGATATAAAGTAAGCGGTCTTTTAATTCGCTTAGGTCGACATTATTTTCATTTGCTTCAAACTGCTCTTTGAGTCCTTCCCAAAGATGTTTTTTACCTTGTTTCGGATAGGCATAGAAACCACCACCAGCTAATTTTCCGGCGCGTCCGGCTTCTAACATTCTATCGACTACAGGGTCTGCAGGGTGCTCTTGGTAGCTAAGCCCTTCTGCTTGCATATCTTTAATGGTTTGCTGACGAATTTTTTCCATTAACGTCATGCTAACTTCATCGGTAACGGCTAGCGGACCCACCGGGAATCCAGCCAAAAATGCAGCATTTTCGATGGCTGCGGGAGGTATGCCCTCACCGACCATGGCAATACCTTCATTAGCAAAGGTACCAAAAACACGGGAAGTAAAGAATCCGCGGCTATCATTTACAACAATCGGTGTTTTACCAATTTGCAGAACATAATCGTATGCTTTTGCCAAGGTTTCGGGTGAGGTTTTTGCGCCACAAATAATCTCGACTAAAGGCATTTTATCCACTGGCGAAAAGAAATGCAGGCCTATAAAGTTTTCTGGTCTTGCTGAGGCTTCAGCTAAACCTGTTATCGGTAATGTAGAGGTATTTGAAGCAAATATAGCGGAACTGTCTAATTGCACTTCCGCTTCTTGGGTGACAGAAGCTTTTAATTCTCTGTCCTCAAATACGGCTTCAATAATCAAGTCGCAACCTTTTAAATCTAAATAATCATCACTCGCTTTGATTAGTGCTAAAATTTCATTTCTTTTATCCGAAGTAAGATATTTTTTCTTAACTTTTTTATCTAAAAGGTTTTCACTATAGGCTTTCCCTCGCTCTGCATTTTCTTTAGAAATATCTTTAAGAACAACTTCTAAGCCTTTGTTTGCAGAGAAATATGCGATACCAGCACCCATCATGCCCGCACCCAAAATACCGACTTTTTTAACTTTAGAAGGCTCAACACCTTTGGGCCGAGCAGCGCCTGCTTTGATCTCATTTAACTGGTACCAAAAAGTTCCAATCATATTTTTTGAAACTTGCCCACAAACTAGCGCTATAAAATATCGACTTTCAATACGCATAGCTGAGTCAATATCGACTTGCAGACCTTCAACCATCACACTTAATATAGATTCGGGTGCGGGTAATGTACCTTTAGTTTTAGCTCGCATCATTGCGGGGGCTATCGGCAGCATTTTTGCCATACTTGGGTGTGAAGGTAAACCGCCCGGTACTTTATAGCCTTTCACGTCGTATACTTGCTGAGTTTTAGGATTTGCTTTAATCCAAGCGACAGCGGCATCCAGCATTTCTGTTTCTGAATTAACTATTTCATGAATTAAACCGGCAGCTTTGCCCTCTTCCGGCTTAAATTGTTTGCCTTCAGTTAAGTAAGGAAGCGCTGCCTGAAGACCCAATAAACGTGTCATTCTTACGACGCCACCACCACCTGGCAACAAACCCAAGGTCACTTCCGGTAAGCCTAAAATCACACCCTTTGATAAGCTGATTCGATGGTGACAGGCTAACGCCATTTCCCAGCCACCACCAAGAGCTGCGCCATTAATACAAGCAACAACAGGTTTTCCAGCAGTTTCTAATTCACGCATGGCCACTTTGAGTGTGTTAAGCATGCTATATAGTTTGTCTGCATAAGCTTTTGTCGTGGAAAATAAATCATCTATATTCCCGCCAGCGAAAAAGCTTGTTTTGGCAGAACGGATGATGACTCCCACATACTCTTCACTACACTCTTCACTACACTCTTCTGCTTTAAGTTTTTGCACTGCGGCGGCAAGATCTTGAGTAAAAGCAGCATCCATTAAATTCGCAGACGCGTTAGGTCGATCTAGAATCAGATGAACAATGTTATTTTCATCTTTTTGATAATTAATTGTGCTCATTGCTGTTTTCCCCTTAAACGCGTTCGATAATTGTTGCGATACCCATACCACCACCAACACACAAGGTAGCGAGTCCACGAGATAAGTTTCTTGCTTCTAACTCATCCAGTAGCGTTCCGAGAATCATTGCACCCGTTGCACCTAAAGGGTGTCCCATCGCTATTGCACCACCATTTACATTTACTTTATCCTCAGGAACATTCATCTCATCCATAAAGCGCATAACCACAGAAGCAAATGCTTCATTCACTTCGAAGAGATCTATATCACTAACATCCATTCCGGCAACCTTTAAGGCTTTTCTAGCTGCGGGGGCCGGACCAGTGAGCATAATAGTCGGATCGCTGCCGACAACGGCTGTTGCAATAATACGAGCCCTTGGCTTCATTGCATATTTTTTACCCACAGATTCGCTACCAATTAAGATAGCGGCCGCACCATCGACAATCCCAGACGAATTTCCCGGTGTATGCACATGATTAATAGTTTCGATTTGTGGGTAATGCTCTTTAGCCACACCGTTAAAGCCCATTTCTCCCATCATCTGAAATGACGCTTTTAGGCCTCCGAGAGTATCTAAGTCACTATCAGCTCGAATTAATTCGTCATGAGCAAGAATCGTTAGACCATTACGATCAATAACTGGAATAATGGATTTTTTAAATGCGGACTTTTTCCAGGCAGCTGCGGCTTTTTGATGAGAGCGCATAGCAAAACTATCGACGTCTGTTCTGCTATATCCACCCAAGGTTGCAATCAGATCAGCACCAATACCCTGAGGCATGAAGCCGGTTTTGAAGTTTGTTTCTGGATCCATGGCCCAAGCACCACCATCACTCCCCATAGGGACACGTGACATGGACTCAACACCACCTGCTACGACCAATTGCTCCCAGCCAGAACGCACTTTCATGGCAGCGGTATTAACGGCTTCAAGACCAGAAGCGCAAAAACGATTTAGCACCATACCTGCAACATCATCATTCCAGCCAGCCGCAAGTGCAGCTGTTTTTGCAATAACCGCACCTTGATCACCCACAGCAGTAACACAGCCCATGACAATATCGTCGACATCTTGTGTTTGAAATTGATTGCGTTGCTGAAGAGTATTTAATAATTGAGTTAGTAAGGTGACTGGTTTGACTTCATGCAATGCCCCGCTAGATTTACCACGACCACGTGGTGTACGGATAGCATCGAAGATTAAGGCTTCATTTATCATTTTTTTTATCCTGTATATGGCCTAAGACAAGTACAGAATAAAGAAAAATAGGACAAACTAGCAATGATAAAACATGACAATAGAATTGATTAAATCTTGCAGAACATTACTGGCAGATAAATTATCTGCCAGTTTGAGGGAGCTTTACTTAGGTACTAGGTGCTTATTTAAGCTCTATGAGGGTTTTCTAGATAAGATTTACTTTGCATTTCAAGCAAACGACTCTCTGTTCTTTCAAACTCAAATGTTAGCTTTCCACCTAAATAGAGTTCATGGATAGGAGCCGCGGCTGAGATAATTACCTTTACACTTCGGTCATAAAACTCATCGACTAAATTTATAAACCTCCGAGCCTGGTCGTCTTTTTCCACATTTAGCTGAGGGACATTACTAAGAATAACGGCGTGGAACTGTCGAGCTAATTCGATATAATCATTCTGGCTTCTGGGCCCATCACAAAGCTCATAGAAGTCAAACCAGACGACATCATCAGCGTGTCGGTGTGCTTTGATAACCCGGCCATTAATTTCAAGCTCTAAGTCGTGATTACCTGCTTCTACTGCCAAACTAGAGAAATACTTTTCTAAATTAATAGTCGCAACATCATCTAAGGGATGATGATATAACTCAGCCTGCTCCAATGTCCTTAAGCGGTAGTCATTTCCACCATCTACGTTTACTACTTCGGTATGCTGTTTCACTAAGTCTATAACAGGAAGAAAGCGAGCTCTCTGTAAACCGTCTTTGTAAAGATTATCGGGTATTATATTTGAAGTACATACCAGGGAAACACCGTTATTAAATAGTTCGATCATCAAACCAGCAAGAATCATTGCATCACCAATATCTGAAACAAAAAACTCATCGAAACAAATAATACGAGCTTCACCACTCAATCGTTGCGCTACAATAGTTAACGGGTTTTTTTGATCTTTAAGGGTTTTTAATTCGACATGCACACGCTGCATAAATCGATGAAAATGTATGCGCATTTTTTGTTTAAAAGGCAGACTTTCATAAAAGTTGTCCATTAAATAAGTTTTTCCGCGCCCTACACCGCCCCAAAAATAAAGACCTTTGACCGGCACTAGCTTTTTCTTAGAAAATTTATTAAACCAACGTTTAGATTCTTTTTCTCGAGAAGCATGGTCTGCTATCAAGCTTTCATAAAGAAATTGTAGTTTATCTACCGCCATTTTCTGAGCTGGATCAGCAATAAATCCCTCTTTATCTAAATCTTTAAGATATCTTTGAAGTGGCGATAAAGGTAGAGAATGCGGCATTATGAGAACCCTAAAACAAACAAGGATAGATTATAAGAATAGATAATAAGAGTAGATAATATACTTATTATCTTAAACAAGATTGCTATTTTGCCGTGCGGCATTAGTAAGGTCAATTTTAGCTATAAAAAAGTCACAGCTATTGTCTTAGTAAGCAAGAGGTTTTAGTATCAATACCGAATGTATAAATTGAATTAATTATCCTATTTTATATCAATATAAAAAGAGAGATTTTCTGTGAGCGAATTTATGGTACAAATTTTAGCAGGTGTTGGTTTATTTTTTCTAGGTGTTTTAGTGGGTGCTGTATTTCATCGCTCAGTTCAAGGTGAAGCAACCAAAAATAAGCGATTAGAACAAAAACTAGCGGAACTACAAGAGACTCATACAAAATACCAAGCTGATGTAAGCGAACACTTTATGAATACCGCTGAAGCGGTACGAACGCTGAACAAAAGTTATAAAGATGTTCATACTCAACTTGCAAAGGGAGCAAGCAGGCTTTGCAATCAGGAGCAAGCAGGTGATTTTCTTGCCTTGAGTAAAGATAATGACAACCAGCAGGAAATTAATATTGAAATAGAGAATTTTAGCCCACCTATGGACTATGCTCCTAAGTCTCCGGGCGATGGAACACTATCTGAATCTTTTGGAATGACAAAGCTATCCGAAGAACAGCTAAAAACAAATGAGTTTGAAAGTGATAAAACAAACAAATAGCTTCACACAGGATTGTATAAATCTATAAACTCAAACTCTACTTCAAACTGTTCTGTTAAGTGTTGCCCCAAGGCCATTACGCCGCCTCTCTCAGTGGCATGATGGCCTGCAGAAAAGTAATTAACCCCCGTTTCATTTGCAATATGCACAGTGGGTTCAGATATTTCTCCACTTAAGTATGCATCTAAATCAAGACTAACGGCTTGGCCAATCATACCCTGAGCTGCACCGGTGCAAAGTCCAATTCTATTTATTAACTTAGACTCATCACCAATATGAAGACATTCTCTTCCTAATTTTTCAGTAATTAAAGATTGGAATTCTTTTGCCTGCATGGGAGTCAGAAGTTCTGCTTCTACGCCAATAGAAAGTTTAGCTGTCGGATCTAGAGGTCCAGTTAGTTTTAGACCTAAAAGCTTTGACAGTTGAGCGTTATTCCCAAGAACAGGATGAACATCTAAGGGTAAATGATAAGCAATTAAACTGATATTATGCTGAAGAAGTGACTGTATACGTTTTTTCTTAATGCCAGTAATAACTTGATCTTCACCTTTCCAGAAAAAACCGTGGTGCACTAGAATCGCATCGGCTTTTTTATAAATAGCTAGGTCAATTAGTGCCTGGTTTGCTGTTACGCCGCCGATTATTTTACTAAGGTCCGATTGGCCTTCAATTTGAAGACCGTTCGGACAATAATCCTGAATTGCACTCGCCTGAAGGTATTTATCCAGATAACTAACTAATGCCTTCAAACTGACTGTCATAGTAACCTTCTATTTTTTATTTATTGCAATATCGATTTCAATTTTTATTTCTTAATACGATACTCAGCGGAACGAGCATGAGCGGTTAAACCTTCTCCTCGGGCCATGACAGAAGCAATTTTACCTGTTTGACTTGCACCTTCTTCTGAAAAGTAAAGTATTGAAGAACGCTTTTGAAAATCATATACACCAAGTGGAGAAGAGAACCTTGCTGTACCGGATGTTGGTAAAACATGGTTAGGACCGGCACAATAGTCACCAAGAGCTTCTGCTGTATATCGACCCATAAAAATAGCACCGGCATGCTTTATATGGGGTAATAAAGCTTCAGGATCTTCTATAGAAAGTTCTAAATGTTCAGGTGCAATGGAGTTGCTTACAAGTGCTGCCTGCTCGAGATCTTTGACTAGAATGAAAGCGGCTCTTGAGTATAAAGAAGCTGAAATAATGTCCTTTCTTTCCATAGTGGGCAGTAGCTTGTTGATACTTGCTTCAACTTTCTCTAAAAATGCAGCATCTGGGCTAATTAAAATGGATTGCGCATTTTCATCATGCTCGGCTTGGGAAAATAAATCCATTGCGATCCAATCCGGATCTGTACCACCATCGCAAATAACAAGTATTTCAGAGGGACCTGCAATCATATCGATGCCGACTGTACCAAACACCTCTCTTTTCGCAGTGGCAACATATATATTCCCGGGGCCAACTATTTTATCTACCGCTGGAATAGTTTCCGTTCCATAAGCAAGTGCAGCTATTGCTTGCGCTCCACCTACAGTAAATACTCTGTCTACGCCAGAAATGGCAGCTGCAGCTAAAACCAGTTCGTTAAGTTCGCCTTTTGGCGTCGGAACAACCATGATGAGTTCTTCGACACCGGCAACTTTTGCAGGAATCGCATTCATTAATACAGATGAAGGATAAGCCGCTTTACCCCCGGGTACATACAAACCAGCCCGATCAATGGGTAAGACGCGTTGACCTAACTTTGTACCATCGATTTCAGTAAACTCCCAGGAAGGCTGTAACTGCCTCTGATGATAGTCCATGACTCTTTTGGCTGAAGCTTCGAGTGCATTTTTTTGATCTTGAGGTAAATTTTCCAAGGCAGCAGTAAGTCGCTCTTTAGATATTTCAAGCTCACTTGCTTTACTCACATCTAGCCCATCAAATTTTTGTGTATAAGAAATTAAAGCACTATCACCTTCATGCTTAACTTTGTATAAAATTTCTTTTACAACATGATGTACGTTTGCGTCTAGTTGGTCATCCCAAGCCACCAAGCTTTTTAAGGCTTGCTTAAAGTCTTTATCACTAGCATTTAAACGTTTAATTTCTCTCATGTTAATTCCTGACATAAACGGATGTTTTCAATTAAGTCTGTACTCTAAAAATATTACTTAAATAACGATCGTTTTTTCTAAACAATAGTTATTTGCTATGAAACAGCTGATTTTAGTTTTTCAATAATAGGCTGAATTAAGGCGTGCTTGATTTTCATTGATGATCGATTGACAACAAGCCTTGTGCTTATAGTATGAATAAGTTCTCTTGGCTCTAAGCCATTCGCCTTAAGTGTATTACCGGTATCAACAATATCGACTATTTCATCCGCCAAACCTAATAAAGGTGCCAGTTCCATTGCACCATAGAGTTTGATGATATCAGTCTGTATACCTCGACTTGCATAATACTCTTTGGCTAAATTAACAAATTTAGTCGCTACTTTAATTCTACCCTGAGGACTTACTTGGCCTTTCTTCGCCGCGGTCATTAAGGTACATTTCGCAATTTTTAGGTCAAGCGGCTCATAAAGACCGCCAGCACCATGCTCCATCAAAACATCTTTACCCGTTACCCCCATATCAGCAGCACCATATTGGACGTAAGAAGGCACATCGGTTGCACGAATAATAATCAACTTTATATTTGCAACAGTTGTATCAAATATAAGCTTACGACTAGTGGTAACATCTTCTAATGGCTCAATACCGGCTGCCTTCATTAATGGCAACGTTTCTTTAAGAATTCTACCCTTAGATAAGGCAATGACTAAATTGTCAGACATAATACTATCTCTTAAAAATGTGCTTCATAGTTAAAAATGGAAAAATCGAGTTAAGCTGGTAAACGTCTGATTTTTGCACCTAACAACTGAAGCTTTTCTTCAATACATTCATAGCCACGATCTATATGATAAATTCTATCAATAACCGTATCACCCTCAGCGACAAGACCTGCAATAACAAGTGAAGCGGAAGCACGTAAATCAGTGGCCATTATCGGTGCTGCATGTAGCTGCTCAACACCGGTAATAATAGCGGTATTACCTTCAAGCTTTATATTTGCCCCCATTCGAATTAACTCATGAATATGCATAAAGCGGTTTTCAAATACAGTTTCAGTGATTGAACCCGTTCCTTCAGCGACACAGTTCATTGCAGCAAACTGGGCTTGCATATCTGTTGGAAAACCAGGATATGGCGCCGTCTTGATAGAGACAGCTTTTGGCCTTTTACCTTTCATATCCAACTCAATCCAGTCTTCGCCCGTAGTGATGTGAGCACCCGCTTCTTTGAGTTTTATTAACACCGAGTCCAATAAAGCAGCAGAAGTATCTTTTAATAAAACACGCCCACGTGATGCCGCCGCAGCGCAAAGATAAGTGCCGGTTTCAATACGATCTGGTAGTACATTGTAATAACAACCCTTAAGACTTTTAACGCCATTAATTTCAATCGTCGCTGTACCATGCCCTTTTACATCGGCGCCCATTGCGATGAGGCACTCAGCCAAATCAACAATCTCTGGTTCACGTGCTGCATTATTTAGAATGGTTTTACCATCTGCAAGCGCTGCGGCCATCATTAGGTTTTCTGTGCCTGTTACTGTAACAGTATCCAAAAAGATATTAGCGCCTTGTAAACGACCGTTTGATTTAGCACGAATATAACCATCTTCTACAACAATAGTTGCTCCCATGGCTTCCAGACCGCGGATGTGAAGATCAACAGGCCGACTTCCAATAGCGCAACCACCGGGTAACGATACCTCTGCTTCGCCAAAATGCGCAAGTAGAGGGCCTAACACAAGAATTGAGGCACGCATGGTTTTTACGAGCTCGTAAGGCGCTTTTAAATCTTTGATTGTCATCGCGTTAACTTCAACGCTCATTTTTTCATCAATAATAAGTTCAACGCCCATACGCCCCATGAGCTCTATCATTGTTGTAACATCATGCAGATGAGGAAGATTGCCAACAGTAACTGGCTCATCAGCTAATAAAGCTGCCGCTAAAATAGGTAAGGCAGCATTTTTTGCTCCTGAAATACGAATGGTTCCTGATAATTGCTTACCACCACTAATGACTAACTTATCCACGATAAAAACCCTTATTAAATAAAAAAGAAACCTGAAATTAACGAATAGATGCCCATTCTTCAGGTGTGTAGGTTTTGATAATGACAGCGTGAATAGTGCCATCCAAAATATAAGAATTTAAACAGCCATATATTAGTTGCTGTTTTTTGACAGGGCTCAAACCGGCAAAAACATCTCCGATTGCGATGACCTGATAATGAGAACCGTCTGATTGTACTTTTACTTCAATATTTTCAATTTGTTGCTTAATGATATTTTCAACTTCGGTAGCTTGCATACTTAACACGCCAATATAGGTTTCGGTTTCGGATTCGCTCTTTAAAAATCCATTATTAATAAATAACAAAGTCGGACATGATACAGGAATCGCTTTCATGACTGAATAAAAAATATTTTATAGCCGATAAGCAGTGATAATGACTAAATATAGAGGAAGAAGAATACTGGCATTTAGTTTATTAAAATACTTTCAATACCACTTACGCGGGCCATGTTAAACAAAGCCGGAGGCATATTTTTATAGCTTAAATGACAAGAAAGCGGTTTTGCAGCGCGTAAACCATAAAGTAGAAAAGAAAGTGTAATGCTACTAACACTTTCTAAACCGGCTAAATCTATATTTAGATTTTTTCCAGCTTCGGAATCCAAACAAGACTTCAGTGTAGCTTTACAGTTTTCAGCCTCAAAGTGTTCTATTGTGCCTTTCAAATAAAAAACAGAACTGGATTCAGCGCTGATCGTAATCACTCCTGAGCACCTTTGATATTTGCCTTAGCAAGTTCAGAAGCGCCTTCTATCTCCAGATCAACAGACCAGTTCTTAATAACTTGATCTATGTCTCCTTTGTTTCTTCGGTATTCAAGCTCAAATTTATCACGAAAAGCCAAACCAATATTAACGCCAAAAACGATGACATTTTCCATCATCCATTTTTGGTCATCGGTTTTATGCATTGAATAAATCACCGGAAATAATGTGCCGTTTCCAGAAACCACATCCATATAAACGGATGCTCTTTCGTCACTACGGGTGTTAATTTCGGCCTTATTGACATTTATTTCAAATACACCACTTTCGATCAATGTTTTGGTATAGGTTGAATAAAGACTGTTTTTGAAGACTTTTACAAAAGCATCTTTCTGTGAGTCTGAGGCTATACGCCCATACTTACCCATTACACGCGCGGCTATTCTTCTAAAATCGACGATCTTATTAAGCGCGTCATCCATATTAGTAAAGAAGCGCTCTGGGTCTGTCTCATAATATACTTTTTCTTCATTAAATTTTACAAGAAGCTCATTAACGCTTTGCTTAACAGTTTTCAACACCACTTCAGATTGATCTTCACTTTTCGCATAAGTTGATAAAGCAATAAGCATTAACAAAATCGTTGTAAGTGAAAGTTTCGAGATTTTATTTACATTATTTACTAACATGATTCATCCTAAATGATTTGCATGTAATTATTGTTGATTGCTCTTGTATCTACGTCGACGCTAGCCACTATAAATTGCCTCTGTTTGAAGCAAAGGCCCCTATGAGTTTTTCAAGGTTTAGAGCAGACTGAGTATCAAAAATAGTATCGCCATCCGCTAGAACATCAGGATCTCCACCTATACTTAATGCAACATACTTTTCACCCAAGAGACCCGCTGTCTGAATAGATGCTACTGTATCAAGGGTTAAATTATCTACATTTTTATAGATTTTCATTTCAACCAAAGCCCGATAAGCTTTTTTGTCTAGTGAAACGGCACTGACTGTACCTACAGTGACACCAGCCACTGAAACACGACCTCGAACAGTCAAGCCCCCTAAATCATCAAACTGCGCATACACTCGGTAAGTCTCTTTTTGAGAATCTAATGATAATCCGCTCACTTGAATGGCTAAGAAGCCAAGTGCCGCAAAACCAATAACGATAAAAATACCAACAATGGCTTCTATTGATCGAGAGTACATATTTATTTATTCCTTCTTATCGTTACAACCTAAAACGGCCAACTAAAAAACTATATAGAACTAAACATTACAGCGGTTAAAATAAAATCTAAACCTAATACCGATAAAGATGAGTAAACGACTGTTTTAGTTGTAGCTATACTAATTCCTTCTGAGGTTGGAGTACTATCATATCCTTGAAATACAGCTATCCAAGTACACACCAAACCGAAAACAATGGCTTTAATCATGCCATTCAATACATCCTCTTGAAATTCGACGCTTTGTTGCATGTTTGCCCAAAATGAACCTTCATAAACACCAAGCCAATCAACACCGACAAGTAAACCACCAAATATACCTACAGCGCTAAATATAGCCGCGAGTAAAGGTAATGAGATAAATCCGGCCCATAGCCTTGGCGCAATGACTCGCTTGATTGGGTCAACGCCCATCATTTCCATGCTACTTAATTGTTCAGTCGTTTTCATTAAACCGATTTCGGCGGTTAAAGCAGAACCAGCTCTACCTGCAAAGAGCAATGCTGTCACAACTGGACCAAGTTCACGAACCAAGGTTAACGCAACCATTTGACCAATAGCTTGTTCAGACCCGTAATCAATAAGGATACTATAACCTTGTAGACCGAGAACCATACCGATAAACAAGCCTGAAATAATAATTATTACTAACGAAAGTACGCCAACATAGTAAATTTGTTTTATCAATGAACTTAACGATTTCAATGAAAACGATAAGCCAAAAATAGCACGAATTAGAAATATACCTGAACGACCAATGGCAGAGATAAAATCAATTGTAGACTGACCTTTCTTAATAAAAAAATCTAGCACTTGCTTCTCTCATATAAGTTGATTATTACAAAATTTCTTTTGCGCCATTTAGCATTAGTTTGTTTAATTAAGAAAGTAGCTTTCATCCTATTAGGTCAGTTTCAAAATTATTGGCAGGATAATGAAATGGTACAGGACCATCCGGTAAGCCATTTAAGAATTGTCGAACCAATGGCGATCCTGATTGCTTAAGTTCATTTGGAGGCCCTTCTCCTATGACGACTCCATCGGCCAAAATGACGGCATGATCACAGATACTTAAAGCCTCCGGAATATCATGCGACACAAGCACACTCGTTAAACCTAAGGCATCATTCAAAAGGCGTATAAGCTGGACCAATACACCCATTGCAATAGGGTCTTGACCTGCAAATGGCTCATCATAAAGCACTAATTCAGGATCCAAAGCAATCGAACGTGCTAATGCAACACGCCGAGTCATACCGCCAGATAGTTCGGCAGGCATCAGATTTCTGGCACCGCGAAGACCAACTGCATTCAATTTCATCAAAACAATATCCCGAATCATATCCTCAGGAAGCTTTGTATGCTCTCTTAAGGGGAATGCGACATTTTCAAAAACAGTCAAATCAGAAAAAAGTGCACCACTTTGAAAAAGCATGCCGACTTTTTTTCGCATTTCAAACAATTCGTTACGATTAAAGTGAGCTACATTGTTACCATCGAGGATTATTTCACCCTTTTCGGGCCTTAACTGCCCTCCTATCAACCTAAGTAAAGTAGTTTTACCAGTACCGCTTGGCCCCATTATCGCAGTCACTTTACCCCGAGGTATTTTTAGGTTCGCACCATTAAAAATACTCCGATGCCCTCGGATAAAATGTAAATCATTAATCGTGATATATGAATCCAAGTGAATATATACCTAGTTATCGTTCTGTAAGAAAAGTACGCTATTAAAACAAAGCCATTGAATATAGCCAAGCCATTTACTAAAAAATAATTTGCACATGTAAATTAACTTACGCAAAATGCCTTGCTTTGCCTTTCTTTAGCTATTTTTCAAATCATGAAAAGAATACAAGGTTTTTACGTTTTATGACGAATAACTATATTAAGTCTGCCAAAAGAACGATTCAAATAGAACAAAAAGCTATATCGGCTTTATCAGCCAGAATAGATGAATCGTTTGCCGAAGCTTGTGAGCTCATGAAAGCATGCAAGGGACGAGTCATTGTAACCGGCATGGGAAAATCCGGTCACATAGCTAACAAAATCGCTGCTACTTTTGCCAGTACTGGAACACCCTCTTTTTTTGTTCATCCAGGGGAAGCCAGTCATGGAGATCTTGGCATGATCACTGGAAGTGATGTTGTTCTAGCTATCTCAAACTCTGGCAATACAACAGAAATAACCACTATTCTACCACTGATAAAACGAATGGGCGCACCACTTATCAGTATGACGGGGAATAGCCAGTCTACTTTGGCAACCCAGTCCAACGTTCATCTTGATATCAGTATTAAAGAAGAAGCATGCCCACTGGGGCTCGCACCAACGTCTAGCACAACAGCAACACTAGTAATGGGAGATGCTTTAGCGGTCGCTCTTCTTGAATCTAAAGGTTTTTCTGAAACCGATTTTGCATTCTCTCATCCAGGCGGCAGTCTCGGAAGAAAGCTTTTACTGACCGTAAATGAAATTATGCATACGGGAGACCGCATTCCTATTGTCAGAGAAGGTACGCTACTTTCAGAGGGCTTAATGGAAATATCTAAAAAAGGTTTTGGTATGACAGCCATCATCAATAACAATAATGAACTGACCGGTTTATTTACAGATGGTGATTTAAGACGTGCCTTTGATGCCAGAATAGACATGATGTCCACTTTTATGGATCAGGTTATGACCACAAACTGCAAAACAATTCATGCCGACATACTTGCAGCAGAAGCCCTTACCATTATGGAGCAAAACAAAATAACGGGGCTTTTAGTAACCGATGTCGAAAACAGAGTAACTGGCATTTTACATATGCACGATTTAATTCATGCGGGAGTAATTTAATGCACTCTTCAATATCAGACGAGCTCAATAAACGCTTAGCCAATACCAAGCTACTTGCCCTTGATGTTGATGGTGTAATGACAGATGGTTCAGTTTTTTTTACTGCTCTAGGTGATGAAATCAAATCTTTTAACATTCTTGACGGCCAAGGCATAAAATCGCTTTTAGCCAATAAAATTGAAATTGCTGTGATAACCGGCCGAACGTCGCCTTTAACAGAAAAAAGAGCAAGAGACTTAGGAATACAACATATAACCCAAGGTCGTGAGGATAAAAAAACGGCCCTTCTTGAACTTTGCAATAAGCTAAATATTTCTCCCGCAGAAGTCGCTTATGTGGGTGATGACCTGCCCGATCTGTCAGCCATAAAATTAGTCAATATCGGCTTCACCGTGCCAAACGCTCATCCTTTTATTAGACAGCATGCAGATCATTGTACAAAATCAAGAGGTGGAGAAGGTGCCGTTCGTGAAGTATGCGACCTTATTTTGTCGTCTAAAGGCCTATTTGATGACTACTATAATGCTTATTTAGGCTAGGCTAATGAGAAAAATAAACCCACAAGTAATGAGATTTGGCCTAATTGCTTTAGGTGCAACACTCCTGATATACGCTCTAAATATAGCTGAAAATACAGACAATGATTTTAATAATGACATTTTAGACTCTGACCAAAACCAAAAACCTTCAGCGTATTTAACTGAAAGTACATTTAATATGTTTAGCAGTGACGGAAAACTATCCAAGCTTTATGTATCAAAAGCCTTCTTCTTTTCAAATAAAGATAGCATTAGAATTGAAGCACCAAGATTTATAAGTAGCGAGAGTGAGTCTGCATCAAGAGTACAATTAACTTCAGAGAAAGGCTTCTATAACCCTTCAGAAGAAACCCTATTACTGGAAGGTAATGTCATTGCCAAGCAAATAGATCAAGATGGGCCTTTATGGGAATTAACTAGCGAAAAACTTAATGTAGACTATAAATCAGGTACATTATCTACGTTTGAAGAAGTTCAGATTTCAAATGGTATTCATTCTCTTAAAGCCGTCGGTTTTATTGGATCGCTTAATAAAAAAGAAATTAAATTATTATCAAAAGTAAGAGGCAAATATGTTTTTACGAATTAAATCAAAACGCTTTTGCCGTAAAACAAGCAGATTTAAATACCTTGCTGCTTTTATCCTCTTTTTACCATTTTCTGTATTTGCAATTGACCCAACTAGCAATGCGCCAATTGAAATTGAGTCAGATCAAGCAACTTTAGATGATAAAACCGGCTCTTCTACCTACACGGGTAACGTTATCATTTCACAAGGACAAACACGCCTTGAGGCAGAGTTCATCACTGTAAGCTCTAAAGACAGAAAGATCACATCAATTGAAGCTACAGGCTCCCCTGCCCACTTTGTGCAACAAACCGATATTAATACAAGTACACATGGATACGGAAATACAATTTCTTATAGTACGGAATTAGAATCAATTACTTTTACGGGTAATGCTCGCTTGCTTCAAGCTGAGAACTCTTTTTCGGGTGAAGTCATAGATTACGATATAGTCAAAAAAGCAATCAAAGCCAAAGGTGATGAAAACATTGGCACAAGAGTAAAAATTCAGTACTACCCTAACGGCACAAATAATCAATCAAAATAAATGATAGCTCATAATAATTTATATATGAAAACACTAAAAGCTCACAACCTAGCTAAAAGCTATAATAAGCGCCAGGTAGTCATTGATGTTTCTCTCGAAATTAATAGCGGGGAAATAGTTGGCTTACTTGGGCCAAATGGTGCTGGAAAAACAACTTGTTTTTATATGATTGTTGGCTTGGTTAAGCATGACAACGGCCGCATATATATAGATGATAAAGATGTAAGCAAGTTACCTATGCATGGACGTGCTAAATCGGGTTTAGGTTATTTACCCCAAGAGGCTTCAATTTTCAGGAAGCTGTCGGTGCGAGATAACATTCTTGGTGTTTTAGAAATCAGGAAAGATTTAAATAAGAGCCAACGATTAGCGAAGGTAGAAAGCTTATTAAATGAATTTCATATAACACACATCAAGGATAGCTTAGGTATGGCGCTTTCCGGTGGAGAAAGACGACGCGTTGAAATTGCCAGAGCGCTTGCAATGGAGCCTGATTTTATTTTACTTGATGAGCCTTTTGCGGGCGTTGATCCCATTTCTGTCAATGATATTAAAATGATTATTAAGCATTTAAAAGATAAAGGAATTGGCGTATTAATAACTGATCACAACGTTAGAGATACCTTAGATATCTGTGAAAAGGCTTACATTGTTGGCGGCGGCCATATTATTGCTTCAGGTACAGCCGATGAAATACTTTCAAATAAAAAAGTCAGAGAAGTTTACTTAGGAGATCAATTTAAACTTTAATGATAAAATCCTGCTAAAGCCGGCTTTCTTTTAGATTGTTTTTTGATCAAAAACAACAATTTGCGCAAAGTTAACTTAAATAAACGGTATTTTGTTTCACAACAAGCTAAGGTAGCACTACACTATTAATATTAGCTTTATAACTCGAAGAAACAGACAAATCATTTCTCTAAGAAAAGCATAAGCGATAATACATGATCCGAAGTTCAAGTCTCATTTTATTGAGAGCCATCAAACTATGAAGGTATCTCTGCAGTTAAAGCTGGGTCAACAGCTGACAATGACGCCGCAGTTACAGCAAGCGATACGATTGTTGCAACTTTCAACACTTGACCTCCAGCAAGAAATCCAAGAAGCCTTGGAGTCTAATCCAATGTTAGAGGTTCATGATGAAGATTCAGGTAGCTCAGATACATCCGATTATGAGTCAAGCTCTTCAGAACAAGACAAACAAAACGAACATAATAATGGTTTAGATAACGATAAAAACTCTTCTGAAAGAATAAATTCTAATTCTGATAATGCGAACTCATCAGACCAATCATCCGATGATTGGTCTGAAAACATTCCTGATGACTTACCAGTTGATACCGTATGGGAAGATATCTACCCAAATAATGCACCGTCAAGCGGAAGTGCTTCAGAAGATGATTTAGGATCATTTGAAAGTAGAAATTCCCAAAGCGAATCGCTAAATGATCACCTTCAATGGCAATTGAACTTAACACCCATGTCGGATCGAGATCGTTATATCGCGATATCGATCATTGACTCAACCGATACAGACGGCTACTTATCAACCAGCATAGAGGTAATTCATGAGGATCTCTTTTCAACTGATGATGAAGATCCTGTAGAACTGGATGAGATTCAAGCTGTTTTAAAGAGAATTCAACATTTCGATCCGCCAGGTGTTTTTGCAAAAGATTTACCTGACTGCTTGTTACTTCAACTTAAACAGCTCGACCCAGAGACGCCTTGGTTAGGGCAAGCTAAACTCGTTATTAGTCATTATTTGAATTTATTAGCTAATCGAGATTATGCTCAACTCCTAAGGCGCAGTCGCTTAAAGGAACATGAATTAAAAGAAGTTATCGATTTAATCCAATCATTAAATCCACGACCTGGCGAATCCATTGCTACCTCAGAACCTGAATACATCGTTCCGGATGTTATCGTTAAAAAAGAAAAAGATAGATGGTCTGTGGAACTCAACCCTGAAATTGCACCCAAGATTAGAGTAAATAATAGCTACGCATCTTACATAAAAAGAGCAGATAATAGTCAAGATAACACCTACTTGAAAGATCAATTACAAGAAGCAAAATGGTTCATTAAAAGTTTGCAAAGCAGAAACGAGACCTTACTTAAAGTGTCTAGTCAAATCGTTTCACACCAGCAAGGTTTTCTTGATTATGGTGATGAAGCAATGAAGCCATTAATCCTTCATGATATAGCTGAAGCTGTAGATATGCATGAATCAACAATTTCTCGAGTCACAACGCAAAAATACATGCACACGCCTAGAGGGATTTTTGAATTAAAATACTTCTTTTCAAGTCATGTAGGCACAGCTTCTGGTGGTGAGTGCTCATCTACTGCTATACGCGCAATAATAAAAAAGCTCGTATCAGCAGAAAGTGCAAAGAAACCATTAAGCGATAGTAAAATTGCAGATATCCTTAAGGATCAAGGTATTAATGTCGCAAGACGAACTATTGCCAAATACAGAGAGTCTATGAATATACCACCTTCAAATGAAAGAAAACGTTTAATGTAGTTTCGCCTCCCACTTAATATATGATTAAGTGGGTTGGCTTTAGGAAGTGATCTTTTTTAAATTATTTAATCTAAGATTCACTTAAATAAAGATAATAGGAGATACTTATGCAATTAAATATTACTGGCCATCATGTTGATCTAACAGATTCTCTAAAAGACTACGTCGGCTCAAAATTGCAAAAACTGGAAAGACATGTTGACTCAATTAGCAACGTACAAGTTACTCTCTCTGTTTTAAAACAACGCCAGATTGCAGAATCAACTATCCACGTAAGTGGTGCAGACATACACGGCACGGCAGAACATGAAGATATGTATGCTGCAATAGATTCACTTGTTGATAAACTAGACAGACAAATCCTTAAACATAAAGAAAAGAAGGTAGACCGTTCACACGGAAACACCTCACGATAAAAAAGTGAACCGACTGAGTATTATCATGCCCAACCATACAATTACTATTGAGGCAATTTTATCTCCCGAGCTAACCCAAACGGGTTTGCCCGGGAGTAGTAAGAAAAAAATTCTTCAAGAAGTAGCAACGCACATATCAAGACAATATCCTCATTTAGAGGAAGATGTTATTTTTGAAAACTTGATCGCCAGAGAAAGACTTGGCAGTACAGGCATTGGTCAAGGCATCGCAATACCCCACAGTAGATTAGAAAATCTTGAACAAGTCATCGGCTGTTTATTTACCTTGGAAGAAAAAGTAGATTTTGATGCGATTGATAACAAGCCAGTTGATATATTATTCGTTTTAATCGTGCCACTTGAAGCGACCAGTGAACACCTCGAGCTCTTAAGTCAAATAGCTGAAAAGTTTAATAAAAAAGAGTTTTGTGAAGAAATTCGTGCAGCGACTTCAGGACAAGAACTCTATAAAAAAGTCATTGGCTTAGTTTAAAAATAATCCATAGAATGCTTCAATATAACCTAGATTCTGCAATCCGGTTGAGGACCGAGAACGATAATCGGAAGCTTAGACAAGGCGGCAAGTGCTTTTGATTTTACATTCGAATCCCAAGTGGATTGCAGAATCTAGGTATAATACATATTTCATAATTACTTGGTCATTCTATGAAGCTAGTCATTGTTAGCGGTCGTTCAGGTTCAGGAAAAAGTACAGCACTCCACGTACTTGAAGATCTTGGTTTTTATTGTATTGATAACTTGCCAGTTGGCTTATTGCTTGAACTCGGCAAACAAGCCTTCAACGGCAATGACAAACAACTGGATAATATTGCAGTAAGTATTGATGCAAGGAACCTACAAAATGGCATTGACACATTTCCTGCATTTTATGAAGCCTTACAGCATGAACTTGTACAAATCGACATTATCTACCTTGATGCACATAGCGACACCCTTCTAAAAAGATTTCATGCAACGCGAAGAAAGCACCCTCTTAGTGACTCAACACACTCTCTTACTGAAGCGATAGAAAGTGAAAGAGATCTTTTAGTTCCTTTAGTAAGCAAAGCTGATCTGGTCATTGATACCACAAGCCTATCTTTATATGAACTAAGAGATTTGATTAAAGTCCGTGTTTCTGGCAGGAAGTCACAAGAACTAGCATTGCTATTTCAGTCCTTTGGATTCAAACACGGCGTCCCAAACGATGCGGACTATGTCTTCGATGTTAGATGCCTACCCAACCCTTATTGGGATCCGAAATTAAGAGTTTATACCGGTTTAGACAAACCCATTATTGAGTTCCTTAGACATCAAGAAGAAACCCAAAGCATGAAAAGCGACATCATCGCTTATCTTGAAAAGTGGCTGCCAAAATTCCAAGATTCAAATAGAAGCTATATGACTGTCGCTATTGGTTGCACCGGTGGCCAGCATCGTTCTGTATTTATCTGCCAAGAATTAGGGAATTACTTTAAAGATCGTTTCAATAGCGTCCAGATTCGTCACAAAGAACTCACAGGATTTGAAAAAAAGCATCCTGAATAATGCGCTATTTTCTAAATCAGGTATACTTTCGTAAAATATTGATTTTCAACAGGTCTTTACATGCTTTCTGAAAATATAGTTATCATTAACAAGTTAGGATTGCATGCTCGTGCGGCTGCAAAATTTGTCAGCACTGCAACAAGCTTTGAAAGTAAGATTAAAATCTCCAAAGATGACAGAACAGTTGATGGAAAGAGTATCATGTCAGTCATGATGCTTGCAGCTAGCTGCGGCACAACAATTAACATTGAAACTAACGGGCCAGATGAACAAGAAGCGCTGCAAGCCATAAAGGACTTAATTAATGATAAATTTGGAGAGGGTGAGTAAGCTAAGGTCTTAACATCGTATTTTTTAACATGACGCCTGTTACTATTTAATAAACAGATGCTATATAGCCCTTCTTTTTAAAAGACCTTATAACACCACATAAACTTTTCAATATATTTAATCTACGGATCTTGCAGCGAATGGTTAGTCAATACAAACCAACTAAAGAAGAATCAAAATTTAAGAGCATTAACGATGCACTTGAATCTGGTTCTATGAAACAGTTGGCAAGGATTGTTAACAAAGGTCTAAACACCAGTGATATTGCTCATCTTATCGAATCCTCCCCACCTAAAGAAAGAAACTTAATTTGGCGAATACTGGAAGTGGAACTTCGTGGTGAGGTACTGCAATACCTTAATGAAGATATTCAAGCTCATTTTCTTAAAAAATTAAATCCTCAAGAAGTTCTGAGTGTCACTGAAGATCTTGATACCGATGATGTAGCTGATATTCTTCAGCAATTACCTGAAACAGTCATTCAAGAAGTCCTCGATTCAATGGATAGCCAGGATCGAGTGAGGGTTGAAAAGGTACTTGCATACCCGGAAGATACAGCTGGCGGTATGATGAATACCGACCCAGTGACTATTCGTGCAGACATAACAATTGATGTAGTGCTTAGGTATCTCAGAAGGCATCGCTCACTACCAGATATGACTGATCAATTGTTAGTCGTCAGCAGGAAAGATGAATTAATTGGTTCACTCCCTATCAATAAATTATTGGTTTCTAATCATAGCGCTACTGTGCGTGAAGTTATGGAGACCGATTTCGTTTCCATTCATGTCAATTTAAAAGAAAACGAGGTAGCCAACCTCTTCGAACGGCAAGACTTAGTGTCGGCACCTGTTATTAATGATCAAGGCCTTCTCTTGGGTCGTATTACCATTGATGATGTAGTCGATGTGATCCGTGAAGGGGCAGATCATTCTCTTATGAGCATGGCTGGCTTAGGCGAAGAAGAAGATACCTTTGCGCCTATTCGTCTAACATCCCAACGAAGGGCCATATGGTTAGGTATAAATTTAATTACTGCTTTTATTGCTTCTTTCGTTATCGGTTTGTTTGAAGGAACGATAGAAAAAGTTGTCGCCTTAGCGGTTCTAATGCCCATCGTTGCAAGTATGGGCGGAGTTGCCGGTAGCCAAACTTTAACGCTTGTGATTAGAGCAATGGCTGTGGGTCAAATAAGCAGAACTAATTTATCCTGGCTGCTTAATAGGGAATTTTTTGTTGGTGCTATAAATGGTTTGTTATGGGCCTGTGTTGTAGCTGCTATCGCCATCGTATGGTTTGACGACTTGATTATTGGCATGGTCATCGCTGCTGCCATGGTAATAAATTTGGTGGTCGCTGCAATAACGGGGACCGTACTGCCTATTTTCTTAAAATCCAGAAATATTGATCCTGCACTTGCAGGTAGTGTAATCTTAACGACCGTCACTGATGTGACAGGATTTCTTTCATTTTTAGGCCTAGCCACGCTGGCATATGGTTTGTAACATTCGAGACTTTCATGCAAGAAGATTTAGATCAGAATTTTGAACATAGTCAGTATGACGATGACGAAGAACAGATAATTAGCAAGTCTCAAATTAAAAGAGAAATGACTGCATTACAGGATTTAGGTAAGAAGCTTATCGATCTTAAAGAAAGCCAATTAGCGAAAATGCCTATTAGTGATGAGCTATTAAGAGCCGTTAAAGAATCAAGAAACATTACCCAGCGCGAAGCGACTCGTCGTCACCTTCAGTATATCGGTAAGTTAATGCGTGACGAAGATAGTGAAGCTATTCAATATGCATTAGATGAGTTTGACTCGAGCAGTCAACGCTTTACGCAGACAATACATGAATTAGAGCTTTGGCGAACAAGATTGATTGAAGAGTCGAGCCCTGCCGTGACTGAATATATAGAGAAATATCCAAAAACCGATGTTCAATATCTTCGACAGTTAATCAGAAATACGATTAAGGATCAAAAAAATAACAAGAATACCGGGGCTGCTAAAAAGCTATTTCAATATTTACGCGATAATAGCAAAAAACACGAGATGTAAAATTAATCGTCGAACCTTAAAGACGCTTATGCCCAAGTAGATTCATCGATTGGCGAATTTTATTGAGATAATCAAAATCCAGACTCGCAGAACATACACCTGGACTGTGTTTGAGAGAACATAGAATCTCACCCCAAGGATCAACGACCATGCTATGGCCCCAGGTCTCTCTGCTTTGTCCGTTTTTTTCAATGTGATGTGTACCGCACTGGTTAGGTGCTAAGATGTAACACTGATTTTCTATGGCTCTAGCACGTAATAAAACTTCCCAATGCGCTTCACCTGTTTTATACGTAAATGCCGATGGAACCGCTATCATTTGCGCACCATCTTTTCTTAATAACTGGTAAAGCTCCGGAAACCTTAAATCATAACAAATACTAAGACCTAAGCAGTTCGAGTTTACTGGCAGGGAACAATGACTCGATCCTGCTGAAAAGTTATCTGACTCTTTATAAGAGCCTTGACTATCCCCTACTTCGACATCAAACAAATGTATTTTGTCATAGCTTCCAACAATTAAACCCGCTGAATTAATTAATATGCTCCGACTTAAGTATTTGTTTTTGCCATCCAAAACAGGTACAGAACCTAAAAGTAAATATACAGAATATTGCTTTGCATACTTGGTAAGCTCAGTAATACAGAAATCAATCTCTTGTATTATTTCTGCATAATCTGTTGACCCGATGCATAGGAAGTTTTCCGGAAAAATAATTAATTGAGCATCATGCTGATCGATAGCAGATAGAAGGAATTTTATGGCATCTTGAAAATTAATTTCTACTGAAGATTGACTTTGCATCTGCACCAAAGCAACTTTTAAGTTATTTTTTTTCTTGCTTGCCAACATCTCGTGTTCCTCGCTCCTTTGAGCGGTCTTTTTTGCTTGCATTAAGCACCTGTCTTAGATTCACTCGCGGTTCATCCCAGTTCCCTGAAATATCATACCTAGAGGTTGTCAGAGCAGATAAAGGCTCTCCCAGTAATTTATCCGCCACCCAAACCAAGCCACCGATTTGGGGTGCGCCTAAGACAAGTGCGGCAAGCGGAACATTCTGTGAAAACGGCAATTCAACTAGCATATCAATATCTAATTCTTTAGTTGCAAGGTCACTACGTCCATTCAAGACATATTTACCACCAGGGCCATCAATAACCATCGGTTCCGTTAAGGTGAGTAAGCCTTGATCAATTGACGCCTTAGTAATGAAAGTGTCGAAGCCAACGCCACTTTTATACAAATCAGAAAAATCTAACTTCAATCGGCGTTTAATTGATTCTGTATTTAGCACTCCAAATAATCTTAAAACACCTGTTTTTTGGTCTTCAGTCTTTAGAAAACCATCCTCTAAGGAAAGACTTATATTTCCTGACAACTGCCCCAGCGTAAAATCCATAGGGGATCCTGGCCAATGTATTGCAAAGTCAGAGTTATATTTATTGCTCGTCATCAATGCAGGTATTTCAAATGCATCAAAAACAGCTGATATATCAGCACCAACAATATCAAAGGTAGCAATGGTATTTTCAAGATCTTTGCTGAAACGCCAGTTCAGCTGACCGGAAATATTACTACCTTTTACATGCCCCTTTATATTTCTAAAAATACTACCCTGCTCATCGGGCTCAAGATTAAATTTCCAAGCACCAACAGATCTATTTTCAAGATACAAATTCTTAATATCAAAAGATAGCTTGGGGAACGCTCTAGGGTCAATTTTTTTTGAATCAGCTAGATTTTGAATGTCAGGTTTTTCTAATATCTTATCTAAAGATACTAGATTTAATTTCTCGAAATCTAAACTTATTTCATCTTGATTCTTTGGGAAAAATACCTGCCCACTAAGGTCCTTCCCTTCAATATTGATAATCCAATTATCTTGCTGAGGTTTTATTAAAATTTGATTTTTATGCAACAAATAACCAAAGCCATCTAAATCTTCGATATTAAGTTGTGCTTGCTTTAGGTAGCTATCTGTATTGGGACTCACTTTATCTCTTGCTTGTTGTTTTAAGGTTTCATCAAGAAAGTTTATCCAGTTTTGAAGATTTGCCAATTTAAGATTAGCAGCAATATTTAATCCTTTAATATCTGTATTTGTTACTTTTGCTCCACCGATTAGGAACTCACCAAAAGAAAGCTGGTCTTCCGTAAACATTAATTCTGCTTTCATGCCGGGCATATGTTTAGACTTTAACATACCGGTAAAATAAGTCTGTTCAGGTTTAAGCAATAAGGATAAATTTAAATCTTCTTTTTCATGAGCATTTTTAGAAAAAGGATATGGACAAAGACATGAAACACCAAATAGATCAGTTTGAATACTTAACAAAGGATATTTTTTTTCATCATTAGGCAGACTAAGCTCAGCCAAATACTGAAAATCCCCCTTTAGCGATGCAGGTTTAGTAGACTCAAAATACTCAAAAATTGAGGCGACGCCTAGCTTACCTTTTAAAGATAGCTTTGTTAACTGTACTGGCGGCGACTCTGCCTGATTACTATGAAAATCGGTTTTGATGCTTAATAAGGTTTGTTCATTAAATAATGTTGATTTAATTTGCTTTGCATTCACCCCATTATTTGAATCTACTGAGACCATGCCATTTACGCCTTCAAAGCTTAGTTTTGAAGGAATATGAAGTATGTTGCCATCCACTATGTTTGCATTGACCAGATATTCTATATCTTCAATTTGATCAGAATTCTCTGCTTTAGATACTGGAATATTAAGCTGAATGTTAGCATGCGCAGCGGTATTGATAGTTAACTGCTCCAAAATATCTTTTGTCTTATCCGCTATAGGCGATTCTAACAACCAATAATCCACTAAAGTCGATGTCAGTAATGCATCTGCAGAAACGCTTAATGAATTTGCTTTCCCCTTGCTTACTTCAGGCAAACTAGCTTTCAGATTTTCTAGATGTGTACCTGCAATATTTGCGTGCTTTGCATTTATCTCTAATTGACCATTTTGAATCATTACATCCGCTTCAAGCTCTTCAAGATAGGGCCAGTCAGGCTCAAACAAAACAACACCATTCTTTGACTGCAAAAATATACTAGAAGTATAACTATTTTGCGGACTGTCTGATTCAACCGAACCGTAACCGTAATAAACCCCGCTGCTTACTGATCCGGCAATCAGAGAATTTGATAACCATGAATAAAGATCTTTATTCACAGTATAATAAGGTACAAATTTTACAGCATCCTGAAATAATACATCTTGTAAGCCAAGCGCTAAAAATAGATAGTCTTCATGTGACTTATCATTTAACCTTAAGACAAAGTCTCCGTAAATGAAACTGCCATCTTCACGCCAAAGCCTTAAGCCATCTGAGTTAATCGTGGTATCTGAACCTGTAAGTGACCAAGACACTTGCCCTTCTGCACGCGTTATTTCCCAGGGTTCTAGAAATAATTCAGGGAAGCCTAATTCAAAATTATCGCTCAAAAAACTAACATAACCTGATACATCATCAGCATAGAGATAACCATCTAAATTCTTTCCTGAAGGCGAAGCTTCATAAGCCTTGATATTTATATCATCAAGCATCGCTTCAAGAATAAAACTTGAAGTGGTTTTTTCATTTACTGAGTTGAACGAAGAGTTGAACGAAGAGTTGAACGAAGAGTTGAACGAAGCATTATCAGAAGGTTTTTTTATAGCAATTACATTTAAAGCATCAAGCGTATTAATGGCTGGTGGAGGAGAGAAAATAGTTAAATTGATATTCTTTAGAAAACCACTAGGTTGACTGACTGATAATCTGCTTTGCCATTTCTCAGGAAGTATATCCATCGATAAGGCTAAATCATTTAAGCAAGCAAGATTAACTTTATCAGCTAAGATATTGATATCTTGACTATTAAAAGTAAATACTAAATCAATAGCTTCACATTGATGTCCCGACCACTGAAAAGCAAAATTATCTACCACTAAGCTTTTATTGTTAAGATTTTTCTGCCACAAGTAAGAAAATGCGAGATTATGAAGAGGATGGAGAGACTTTTCCGCGGCTTGCCAGTTCATTTCACTTACTTGAAAATCTCCATATATAGATGTGATATCAGAACCCTTAAAATTAATCCACGCTCGAGTACTACCTTCAATATCTTGAATGCTAATTTTTTGCCAATCATAAACACCTAATAACTCACCAAAGAACTCAGAAGATCGAGCTTCTACATATAAAACACCCTTAATAGGTTCATTAGAAAGTAAACCCCGGCCTTTGAGCGAAAAGTTTAAAAGTGCTTTATCACTACGCTTCTGGAGAACTTTTCCGCTCGCAAAGAGCTGATCATTACTATAATTAACATTTAATGTCGGCAGCCGGAGAGTTCTAATTTCCCCCTTTTCATTATTAATAACAGCATTAAAATCTTTAATGTTTAATGTAGTGCCGTTAAATAATGACAAGATACTTAAAAAACTTTCAGTTACTAGCTGCGAACTTGAGCTTTGCGCATCCTTAAAATTATTCGAACTGTAATTAAGAAATTCCCAATCCCCACCAGACGTTTGTTTTACAGAAAGTTCGGTTTTTTCAATTAAGATCCGGTCAAATTTTGGTTGAAGCGCTAAGACACTTTGTATAAAAGAAAAATAAAAACTGATGCGATTGATATGTAAATGATCGGAAGATTCAACCGTCAAATTATTAACTTGCAGAACGGGATCAAAACCATCCCAGCGAGAACTAAACGAAGATATATCTATTGTATGATTAGACGATTCACTTAGATATTGAGCTATCTCAGTTTTATATTCCGGTAAAAAGTACAAGGCAATACGCATTACCAATACATAGCAGGCAATAAGCAATAAGAAAAGTATAGATAAATTTATACTTAGTGTTTTTAATACAGAAATGCTTTTATTAAACACAGATTCACACTAACACCACATCAAATTGGCTTTGGTTATACATGACTTCGACTTGAAACTTGATTTGTTTACCAATAAATGTTTCAAGATCTGCAACATTATCGGACTCTTCATCAAGTAAGCGATCTATGACACTTTGTGACGCCATCACCAGATACACATGCGCATCATAAGCACGATTAACTCTTAAAATTTCACGCATAATTTCATAACACACAGTTTCAGGCGTTTTAAGTAAACCGGTACCATCACAGACATTACAAGGCTCGCAAAGTGTTTGCCCCAAGCTTTCTGTTGTTCGCTTTCTTGTCATTTCAACCAAGCCAAGTTCAGATACACAGCTCACAGTTGTTCTTGCATGATCACGCTCAAGCATTTTCTCCAGCATACGAAGTACTTGGCGCTTATGCTCATCATCATCCATATCAATAAAATCAAGAATAATGATACCGCCTAAATTTCTTAATCTTAATTGACGGCCAATGGTTCTTGCAGCTTCAAGGTTGGTTTTAAAAATAGTCTCCTCAAGATTCCTATGACCTACAAAGCCTCCGGTATTAACATCTATTGTCGTCATCGCTTCAGTTTGGTCAATAATTAAATAACCACCTGATTTTAGCAAGACTTTACGACCGAGTGCCTTCTGAATTTCATCATCGATATTATAAAGATCAAAAATCGGGCGTTCACCTGGGTAATATTCAAGTCGATCGCTAACATCAATTAAGAAGTTTTCAGCAAACTCTTTTACAATCGCATAGCTTTCATTTGAATCAATGCGGATTTTTTCTGTTTGGGGTTTAACTAAATCTCTAATTGCGCGAGTAAATAGCGGTAAATCCTGATAAATTATTGAAGGAGCCGGATTATCTTTTATTCGTTGTTGCAGTCTCTTCCATAATCGAGCTAAAAATCGGACATCAGCTTGAAATTCGACTTCCCCAGCACCTTCTGCTGCAGTCCTTGCAATAAATCCAGCGGTTTCATGATCATCATGAACTGGGTTTTTATCATCTTTTTTTGTTTTTGATTCAGTCGTCATCGCGGTTTCAGATAACTGTATCTGACAAGCAATAATAAGTTGTTTTAGGCGTTCTCTTTCTAACTCATCTTCTATGCGCTGAGATATGCCGATGTGTGACAAACCGGGCATATAGACTAAATATCGACTTGCTATTGATAGCTGGGTTGTCAGTCGTGCACCTTTAGTACCAATAGGATCTTTTATAACTTGCACGACAAGCGTCTGTCCTTCTCTAAGAAGTAAGGCTATATCTGCTTGTTCAGTTATTTGTGTATCCAAAGAAGGGTTTGTAACAATATCGGATACATGAATAAATGCAGCACGTTCAAGACCAATATCGACAAATGCAGCTTCCATACCTGGCAGAACTCTAACAACTCTACCTTTATAGATATTAGCAACAATGCCACGATTACTGGATCGCTCGATATAAACTTCTTGAAGCATCCCGTTTTCTATTAAAGCGACTCGAGTTTCTACTGGTGTAACATTGATTAGAATTTCTTCGCTCATAAGTCGCCTCTAACAACAAAGTAATATTAGAAAATAATTAATTAACGTAAAAATAAAGCCAGCCTATCAGTGAGTATCAAAACAAGTGGCCATGCTAATGCACTCGTAAAAGCTAGCCATAAATAGGATAAATCGCTTTCAGCCCCATGCAATATCATTGATAGCACGTATACGAACATTAATTGAATGCCAACCAGAAAAAACACAACGAAACATTGCTGGATAACTGGAAACATTTTTAAGCGCTGATGCATACTGAGCACTAAATAGGTAGTCACCGAATAAGCAAGAACATGCACACCCAATGTCGCGCCTGATATGACATCCATAACCAAACCAACAGCCACCGATGTTATAACACCCACTCTTTCAGGATGACGCAACAACCAATAGATCAAAGTAAGTGCAAGCCATTCAGGTCGAAATCGAAGGAAACTATCTGGCAAAACGACGACTTCAAACACAGCTGCCGCTAGAAAAGAAAAAAATAAAGCCAGCCAACTAAATCTAGCGTGCATCAGAGGCCTCATTAGAGTTTAGTGATTGAATTTGTTTTTTAAATACTGTTTGGGAGTCTATTTGATTATTTTTAAATACAATTAATAACAATCTGCTTCTATTCAATTGAGCTTCTGGAATGACTCTAACTTGAGCAAATGACTCACCCGGTTCAATTAGAATTTCAGAAACTCTTCCAACAGGATACCCTTCCGGGAAACGTTCACCAAGACCCGAACTAACAAGAAGATCACCGACTTTAATATCATAGGTAGCAGGCACACTTCCAAGCTCAAGATAATTAACGGCACCCACACCATAGGCTATTGCACGTAGACCATTTCTGTTAATTTGAACGGGGACAGCATGCCTGGAATCAGAAATTAATAACACTCTACTCGTTAGATCATTTACCTGGATAACCTGGCCCATCAAACCACGTGCATCTAGTACAGCCTGACCTAAATACACACCATCACTTAAACCTTTATTTATTTGAATATATTGATTATCAGGATTAGGACTAGCTGAAATCATTTCGGTGACCACAACACCGTCATCTAAAAGTCTTGAGGCATTGAGTAGCTCACGAAGACGATTCAATTCAGCGGTAACAGACGCTAATTTTTGTGCTTTTCTTTCAAGAATAAGCATCTGAGATTTTAATTTATCTAATTCTTCTTGCAAGGATTCACGATTAGTAAAGAGACTTGAAGCAGCATGGGTAATATTTTGAGGAAGAGTACTAATCCAGTAAATAGGCGTCAACGAAGAGCCTATTAATCGTCTCACTGTTTCAAGTTGTGAGAAGGTTGAATCAATAAAGATGAGGTTAAGAGAAAGTATGACTACCATTATTAGACGGTATAAGAGATAAGGGCCTTGAACAAAAAGAGCTTTATCAGAAGACCCAATATTCATAATAATTCAACGCCCTAACAATTATTCAATTGGGTAGAGGCCGTCAGAACCTTTATCTATTAATTCCAGTGCCTTGCCGCCGCCACGAGCTACACAAGTCAGCGGATCTTCAGCCACAACAACAGGTAAGCCAGTTTCTTCGCTTAATAAGCGGTCGATGCCTCTTAATAAAGAACCGCCACCAGTTAATACAATGCCGCGCTCAGCAATATCAGACGCTAATTCAGGTGGAGATTGTTCTAAGGCACCTTTAACAGCTTGAACAATTGAAGCGAGTGATTCTTGTAAAGCCTCTAAAATTTCTTCGCTGTTTAAAGTAAAGCCACGAGGGACGCCTTCCGCAAGATTTCGACCACGTACATCTATCTCACGAAGCTCAAGACCTTCATAAGCACAACCAATTTCTTGTTTAATTCGCTCTGCCGTTGCATCACCAATAAGGCTGCCATAATTACGACGAACATAAGTCACAATGGATTCGTCGAAACGGTCACCACCAATTTTTACAGAGTCGGAGTAAACAATGCCATTTAAAGAAATAATCGCAATTTCAGTCGTACCACCACCAATATCAACCACCATCGAACCACTTGCTTCTTCAACAGGTAATCCCGCACCTATCGCTGCCGCCATAGGTTCTTCAATCAAATATACTTCTCTCGCACCAGCACCCAAAGCCGACTCTCTAATAGCTTTTTGTTCTACCTTGGTAGAGCCACTTGGTACGCATACCAATACACGTGGACTAGGTGTAATAAAACTATTTTCGTGTACTTTATGAATAAAGTGCTGGAGCATTTTTTCCGTAACCACAAAATCTGCAATGACACCATCTCTTAAGGGACGAATTGCAGTGATATTACCGGGTGTTCTACCTAACATCCTTTTTGCTTCAGCACCAACAGCTGCAACACTTTTTTGATTACCATGATTACGAATCGCGACTACTGAAGGTTCATTAAGAACAATCCCTCTATCACGAACATAGATCAAGGTGTTCGCTGTTCCTAAATCAATGGATAAATCGCTAGAAAATAAGCCTCGAATTCTCTTAAACATGAAAATAGATCAACCTAGTAATGAACAATAAAATAATCGAGCAACTTTAACAATGGCGCCAGTATAGAGCAAGAAACATATTTAAAATGAACAATAATTAAAGCGAAAAAGTCAATTATGCTCATTAATTAGTCACAGCCAGACAAGATATCACTTTAATTTTTACAGTGTTAAAAAAATCCTGATATTATAACGCTCTTTTTTTAGCGTTTTAGCTAATTTTTATATGAACAAAGCAAACTTTGAGGATTAATCATGTCAATCGGCCCAGAAGACATAAAAAAAGTCGCACATTTGGCGAGACTTCAAGTCAGTGAATTAGAAGCCGACAAGCTCTGCCACGATATCGGCAATATCCTCTCACTGGTTGATCAACTTCAAAATGCCAATACAGCCAATATCGAGCCGATGGCTAACCCTTTAGATGCGACCCAAGTATTACGTGCAGATCTCGTCACTGAAAGCAATAAACGTGATGCCTTACAGAAAATCTCACCCCTAGTTGAAGATGGACTATTCCTTGTACCGAAAGTAATTGAATAATCCACTGAACTAACTTAGCCAAACTCTTTCTTGTTCTTTAAATTAAAGAAGTGACTTATGTTTAACAAAACCGTAAAAGAATTATCAAAAGGACTTGCTGCAGGTGAGTTCTCAAGCTTTGAATTAACACAACTATATTTAGATCGAATCAAAAATCTTGACAGTAAGATCAATAGCTTTATCACTGTCACTGAGGAGTCCGCACTAAAAGAAGCAAAAGCGGCTGATGAATTAAGAGCGCAAGGAAAAGCAGGTATTTGGACTGGCATCCCTTTAGCGCATAAAGATATTTTTTGTACACAAGGTATAAAAACAACTTGTGGATCAAAAATGCTAGATAACTTTATTTCTCCTTATGACGCAACGCTTGTCACTAACTTTAAAAATGAAGGTGCTGTTTGTTTAGGTAAAACAAACATGGATGAGTTTGCCATGGGCTCTTCTAATGAAACCAGTTATTTCGGTAAAGTTGTTAATCCTTGGAGCTCCGATATTGAGCTTGTACCTGGTGGTTCTTCTGGCGGCTCAGCAGCATCTGTCGCGGCAAGATTAACGCCTATAGCGACGGCGACAGATACCGGTGGCTCTATTCGACAACCCGCTTCTTTATGTGGTTTAACAGGTCTAAAGCCAACTTACGGCCGAGTTTCTCGCTATGGCATGATTGCTTTCGCCTCAAGCTTAGATCAAGCAGGGCCAATGGCTCGTACAGCCGAAGACGCTGCCATGATGCTGAATGTGATGTCTGGATATGACGCTAAAGATTCTACCAGTATTCAAAAAGAGGTGCCTGATTACACCTCTGGCATTAACGATTCCATTAAAGGTTTAAAAATTGGGCTTCCAAAAGAATTTTTTAATGAACATCTCAGCCCTGAACTTCAATCAGTTTTACAGTCAGCCATTAACGTTTTAGAGAGTCTTGGCGCAGAATTTAAAGAAATCACACTTCCGCACTCAGATCTTTCTGTTCCGGCTTATTACGTGATTGCGCCTGCCGAATGTTCTGCAAATTTATCGCGTTTTGACGGAGTGCGCTTCGGTCATCGCTGTGAAAATCCGCAAGACTTAATGGACTTATACTTAAGAAGTCGCTCAGAAGGCTTTGGGCAAGAAGTAAAGCGTCGAATTTTAATTGGTACCTATGCACTATCTGCTGGATATTACGACGCATATTATCGTAAAGCTCAACAGGTTAGACGCTTAATTAAAAATGATTTTGTTGAAGCATTTAAAGGTGTCGATCTTATTTTGGGGCCTACATCGCCATCGGAAGCATTTGCCTTCAATTCTAAAGGTGATGACCCGGTTCAAATGTATCTTGAAGATATATTCACGATATCAACTAACTTAGCCGGCCTCCCTGGCATGTCTTTACCCGCTGGTTTGATAAATGGCTTACCTATTGGTATGCAGTTGATTGGAAATTATTTTGATGAAGCACGCATGTTAAATGTCGCCCATCAATATCAATCTCTTACTGATTGGCACACACTTGCCCCAAAAAACTGTTAAGCCGGAGAAACACGACATGACTACTAAATATACAGAATGGGAAACCGTTATCGGGCTTGAAGTACACGTTCAGCTAGCGACCAAATCCAAAATATTTTCAGGCTCTTCGACCGCTTATGGTGCAGAACCTAATACTCAGGCTAATGAAGTTGATTTAGCGCTACCAGGTACTTTACCTGTACCAAACGAACAAGCCTTTCGCTATGCGATTATGTTTGGTCTTGCGATTAATGCAGACATCAATAAACATTCTATTTTTGAACGTAAAAATTATTTCTATCCTGATTTACCAAAAGGCTATCAAACTACCCAACTGGATTCGCCTATCGTAGGCGCAGGCCTTGTTGATATTACCTTGGATAATGGTGAGACTAAATCTGTTCGTATTCATCACGCCCACCTCGAAGAAGACGCCGGAAAATCTCTTCATGAAGATTATCATGGTTATACCGGCATCGATTTAAATAGAGCGGGCACGCCACTGATCGAAATTGTCTCTGAGCCAGATATGTATAATTCAGAAGAAGCTGTCGCTTTAGCCAAAAAACTTCATTCTATCGTGACCTCTTTAGGTATTTGTGATGGTGAAATGTCTCAAGGTTCTATGCGTTTTGATGTCAATATATCCATACGCCCTAAAGGCTCAGATACATTAGGCACAAGGACTGAAACTAAAAACCTCAACTCTTTCCGTTTCATGGAAAAAGCCATTGCTTTAGAAGTAGAAAGACAGATCGACGTTTTGGAAAGCGGTGGCACCATCACTCAAGAGACGCGTTTATATGATGCTGAGAAAGATTTTTCTCGAGCAATGAGAAGTAAAGAAGAAGCAAATGACTATCGCTACTTCCCTTGCCCGGATTTATTACCCGTAGAGTTTGATGACAGTTATATCCAAGAAATAAAAGATAATCTGCCCGAACTCCCAGATGCTCGCTGTAAACGCTTTGTTGAGCAATATGGTCTATCTGACTACGATGCGACACTGATTGCTTACCAAGCAGGCTTATCAGCCTACTTTGAGGTAATGACTAAAATTTCTTCAGATGCCAAATTATCTGCGAACTGGGTTTTGGGTGAACTTAGTGCGAACTTGAACAGCAACAACATACCTCTCAGTCACTGCCCTATCGCTGCTGAAGAATTAGGTCAATTAGTACTCCGCGTCAAAGATAATACAATCTCCTCTTCAGGTGCTAAAAAAGTCTTTTCACTGTTGTGGCATGGTAAAACAGATGTTGATCAAATCATTGATCAATCAGGTTTAAAGCAAGTCTCTGATACCGGAGCCTTGGAGAAGTTAGTCGATGAAGTGCTAGCCGGCATGCCAGATCAGATCATTCAATATAAAGAAGCTGACGAAAATAAACGCAAGAAATTGATGGGTGGTTTTATGGGGCCTCTGATGAAGGCCTCAAAAGGCCAAGGTAACCCCAAACTGTTTAATGAAATTCTTGCAAAGAAATTGAACGATTAGTCTTTTCTCAATTTATATATTTATACTTAGCACATAGCCAAGTGATCACTTTACAAGGTTTAAGATATGACCATAAAAAATGCATTTTATGCACAGTCTGGCGGTGTAACGGCCGTAATTAACGCTTCTGCCTGCGGCTTAATTGAAACAGCACGAAAGCATCCTGATAAAATAGGAAAAGTATATGCAGGACGAAATGGCATTATTGGCGCCTTAAGAGAAGAATTAATTGATACCAGCCTTGAAGACCCTAAGGTTATTGCCGGTCTACGCTATACACCGAGCGGTGCATTTGGTTCATGTCGATACAAGTTAAAGAATTTTGACGAGAACAAGCGTGAATACGAACGTCTAATCGAGGTATTTCAGGCACATAATATCGGCTACTTCTTTTATAATGGCGGTGGTGATTCTCAAGATACTGCTTATAAAGTGTCACAGTTAAGTGAAAAATTGGGCTACCCGATCACCTGTATCGGGGTGCCAAAAACAGTGGATAACGACCTCCCTTATACTGATTGCTGTCCTGGCTTTGGTTCCGTTGCAAAGTATGTCGCTATCTCTACTAAAGAAGCTGCCATGGACATTGCATCCATGTGCGAATCATCTACTAAAGTCTTTATTCTGGAAGTAATGGGCCGCCACGCAGGCTGGATTGCCGCTGCAGGTGGACTGGCAGGTAAAAATGGTGATGAGCCACCACATATCATTTTATTCCCGGAAATTGCCTTTGATAGAGAGAAGTTTTTAGCGAAAGTTGAAGAAAGCGTTAAAAAACATGGATATTGCGTGGTTGTGGCTTCAGAAGGTACGCAATATGAAGACGGTCGCTTCGTGGCAGATGCAGGGGCAAAAGACGCTTTTGGTCATACTCAGCTAGGCGGTGTTGCTCCAACCCTCGCAAATATGGTGAAGCAAGCTCTTGGTTATAAATACCACTGGGCCGTAGCCGATTATCTGCAACGTGCAGCTCGTCATATTGCTTCTGCGACCGATGTTGATCAAGCCTATGCAATGGGTAAAGCAGCGCTTGAGTTTGCGATTAACGGTAAGAATGCCGTCATGCCGATTATCGTGCGTGAAAGCAATCAACCCTACAAATGGGCAGTTGGCGAAGCGCCATTGAGCCAAGTGGCAAACCAGGAAAAGAAAATGCCCATACATTTCATCACCGATGAAGGTTTTGGCATTACTAGAGATTGCAGAGAGTATTTAGCGCCCCTGATTCGAGGTGAAGATTACCCACCTTATGATGACTCGGGTCTACCAATGTACGTCACGCTCAACAAAAATGTGATTGAAAAGAAACTAAAAACTGAGTTTAAGGTTTAATCCATTCGAAGCTGAGCGTTACTTATCTAACGAATGACACAACGACTAAAACAATAGATTACAGCCTGCGCGGTAATGACGAGAGTGTGTCAGCTTAAGTCATTCCTGCGTAGGTGTTTAGTCTCGCCAGATCATAAAGGTTGAACGTTTTATTACACGACTTTTCGATTAATAATCATGCAAGTTGCCGTAGCGGTGGCAAGTAGTCTACCGTCTTGGCTTTTTAGCGTACCTTCAGAGATGCCTATAGACTTAGACAAATTAATCATCTTCCCCTCAGCCATTAACTGCTCATTTTTAGGCACTGGCCTAATCATTTTAATATTTAAGTCGATGGTACCGTAGCCAACGCCTGCATTAAGCATAGTATGCACCGCGCAATCAGTATGGCCACTCGTTGAATTTTACTCATAAACTTCTCTTGTTTTTAATGAGGTACCAAAAAAGCTAATCAGTTATTTATGATTATGATCTTCCAAGTAAGATTGCAAATACTCCGTGCTGGCTGAACCTTGGTGCGTACCAAGAATCCACCTCTTGAGAAGACTTGTCGCACGATGCACGCCTGGCATGGATACATGGGCAGGATCACTTTCTGAAGACAGATTAATTGGTTGATGCAGGTAGCCATTTTTCTGAAGTTGATTATATCCACGCCATCCGTCCGTTTGTACTACGGAACCTACGTCCACACTTTCACTCACGAAAGGTACCAGTGAGTCACCAGACGCATCAGGTATGTGCCGCATCCGGATTCTACCAAACCCTTTTGGTTCTTTGAGCGATACTGCCCCATCTTTCTTTGGCGTACCTAGCAAATGGGCATGGTTAGTCATAAACACCCACGCATGAATATCTACTTCAAACTTTTTTGAGTATTTCTTCAAGCAATGTGTATAAAACGCCAGGCCATCTTCTGAGCAAAAGCAAATTGAGCGATTGTTTCCTCGTTGAATAATGTGTTGAGGGATGTCTTTCGGGCATAAACGTGCAAGTCTTGACATGGTTCCTTCCTTGTAACCAATTCAAAAACATAGATTAGAATATTAAAACCGTGTCGTCAAAATGTTACTCTGACCCGAATGGTACTATTCCCTCCCCTGGCAAGGGGAGGGTTAGGGTGGGGTCAGGAGGTAAGCATAAAACCCCATATTACCTCGAGAAACTACCCCCCTCCTAGCCGCCTCCCCCTTGAAAAAAGGGGGAGGGACTGTTTCGTGCCAACATATCGACAAAATGGAAGAACAGTAAATATTGCTCCCT